>OGFO01000012.1_pt1 | contig 255953 bp, 230 predicted proteins | sample 1570981 | NCBI WGS metagenome assembly OGFO01 (sample SAMEA2581955, study PRJEB24529) | metagenome | biome: Human gut stool | place: China | collected 2011
GACAGTCGGTAATGTGCAATTGTTGTCGGTTATAGTCTGTTATTCCCTGATAAAATGTAGGTAATGTGAATATATTTTGTTACTTTTGTGACAGTAAAACAGAAACTTATTTGTCATGATAGAATTCAAAATACGTGCTTATGGTCGTATGGAACTGGCACAGCTTTATTCTCCCGAACTTACCGGCATTGCTGCTTACCGCAAAATGAATAAATGGATTGTCCGCTGTCCCGGTCTTCAGGAACGCCTGTCCGATTTAGGTTATCAGCCGCAGCACCGTTCTTACACTCCGTTGGAGGTGAGGGCGATCGTGGATGCGCTGGGAGAACCCTAGCTAAAGCTATGCTTTACGACTTCTAAAGCTTAGCTTTACGGTATCTAAAGCAGTGCTTTAGCTTCTACAAAACGTTATTTCCCTATGACGCAAAGTTATCAACCGATGCAAAAATGCACTTTTACGGGGCATCCCTAACACACGCACACACGTGCGCGTACGTAAGTCCCTTTTTCTTTCATGACAAAGAGGCCCTTTTTTACGAGACGTCTCAGCCAGGAGAGTGCGGTGTTTGGTTTGATTCCCATAGCTGTAGCCTGTTCCGTCAACTGTGTACGGGTGAACTCGTCACCCAGCGCATCGAAGAAGGCGTCACGGTCGGCGTTAGCCCTGTGGGGGATTTCCGAAGATGGCAGGAAAGATAATATATGCGTGGCATGCCGATAGAGAGGCTTTACAAGCCCAAGAACAGCTTTAAAGTCTTCAGGAGTGATAGTTATATCCCAACGGGTAATAATGCCGTCCTTGACGTTATCTGCGGGAATTTCCTTGTCCGGAACAGGAGCGTATCTGTCAGAACTCTTAAGCTGATAGGGTTGGGGGATTTCCAACACCCGTAACATGGCTATCGTTGACATGATGCGGCAGATATTGACAGCCAGACGGGCTATGAAACTTCTCATCTCGTTGCCGTTGGCAATGTCCGAACGGAAAAACAAATCGGAGAAGAGAGCGTTGAATTCCTTTTTCTGCTCGTCGGTGAGGCGAAGCGTATGGATGCCGTGTTCTTTCAGTATATCCAGCTTTAGTTGCCAATCCCTGCCTATGGACCTGAAGATTTCGTCCAGATCTATCTCTCCGCACGCAAATTGGTCAGCCCATGTATAGATGCCATGCATGTAGTAGAACAGTTGGCGGGAGAAAAGTCCGTTCTCCGCCGACGGGATGAGGGCTCTCACTTGTGCGGGTGTCCCCGAAAGCAGGACGGCAAGAAAGATTCTCTTTACTTCCCGGTATTCCTGATCGGTACGTCGGTTGTAGGACAGTCTGTCATGGTCGAAGGCTTTGCGGAGCGTGTCGCTCCAATGGCCGTATTCGGAACTGATGGCGGAGGCGATGGTGTCCGCTTCGGTTTCGCAGATGAGTCCTGTTCCGTTGGCGTCCATGATATTTTGCAGAATGCCGGTGCCGCTGTTGTTGCCCGAGATAAGAAACATTTTGTTGGGAGGCATCTGAGGTGCTTCTGTATTGACACGCTCTTTGCCCAGCAACTCATAGTTTTTCTTTTCTTTCCGATAGGCTTTCATTTCTTCGTCCACTTGTTGGCGAATTTTGTCATGAATAGGTTCCACGAGCAAGCGGATAAGTGAAAGTCCGCTTTTTCCCGAAGCAGGAGGGGCTACAAAGAAGGTTTGCAGACAAGGAGACTGGTATTTTCCGGAATAGGAACATCTCACATAGCGTTCCATCGTAGCTCCTAGTGCGGTCAGTGCTCCGAGCAAGAGTATGTCCCGTTGTGTGGGAGAAGTGGCATAGCTCATAATGAGCATTAGGATTTTAGGCCAGTCTGCTTCGGGGAAAGTAGGCAGGGGTTGTAGAGGATCACTGTCTGTCGAGAGTTCTTCTGGAGCATTGGTGTTTTCGTCGTTGTCGTTTTCTTCCTCTTCCACCTTATTATACGCGCGCCTGTGTGTGGGAAAATTGTAGGGTGCATTTAGTGCATTTTCTGCATTTTTCCGGCTGTTCATAACTTCCTCCCGGCAGATTTTCACTCCTGTCGATTCTGCGAGATGAAAAGCCGTTCCCAGATGTATTTCTCCATGCTGCTTTATAAGGGCGTTGGAGAACATTCGTTCGGCATGCTCACGCTGATATTTGGCGGATATCCGGCACAGGCGGTGAAAAAACTCGCGTCCTGCTTCGCCACAGTCTGTTGCGATGGCGAATGCTAATTGTACGTACTCGGTGTAAGAGGGTGCAATGTCGGCACCTGCCGTTTCGACTGCCTCAGTGATGAGGCGTAAAGATTCAATATTGGTCATTTTCTTAATGGATAATTGATAATAGATAGTTCACTGTTGGTTATTCAAGATTGACTGTTCAATACTCTCTGAATAGTGCTTGTGGGTCGTGGCTGAGGAAACAGGCTCTTACGATGTCTTTGCCGGAGGTGTCTACGGCTTTTGGCGGAGTTTCTGTGGAGTCGTTCATTTCTGCTCCGTAGGTTATTTCTATGTATTGCATTGCCCAGTTTATACTTTCTTTTACGTTCCGTGTCTGATCGTCTGCGTAAAGTTTGCTATAAGGTACGAATGCTTTCACGCCCCGGCCGCTGGGACTGATGAATGTAAGTATGGGACAGAGGAAAGGGTCGTCGAACAGTGTACGACGCATTTCCATAGCTTTATGATAGGAGTCGAGGTTATCTATATCTACCACTACGAGCCCGGAAGGCGATGCGAAGAATTTACTACTCCGGCGGATGAATATGCCGCATGGGGTTACGTAGGGGAGTAAAGAGGCTTTTGCCATTCGCAGGTCTCCGGCACTTCGCACTTGTTCGGTCAGTGCTTTGAGGTTTTCGTTGCAGGTGATCATCTGATATACCTGTTCGACCGAAACTTCGCAGAAGGGAGTGAGTGTGGCGGGTGTAACGGTTTGTCCTTGTTCGTTCCTGATGGGAGCAATCGGGGGCATGAAATAAGACATTCTGAAATTGTTTGTCATAACATTTATCGTTAATTCTTTTAATAATGCGGTTCTGTTTTTGAAACGCAGCGCAAAATTAGGACAAAATGATATAACGGCAGTTCGGACATATCCGAACTAATGTGAATATTTTTATAACAACTAAATTATTATTAACGTTTAAAACAAGAAAAAATGAAAAAAGAGTATCATCATTTTGCATTCGGCCTTTTTATCGAAGAGGTACTTAAATGCGAGAAAGTGGGTATTTCAGCCATGTGTCAAGCTATAGGCATGAGTAAGGGAACTTACGAAATGCTAAAAAAAGGGATGATAAGTGTTTGAACTATTACGAGCGTATATTTAATTATTACTATGATACGCTCACAGAAGAGGAGTTTCTGAAGAAAATGCATGAGTGGTCACTGCGGTATATCCGGTATAGGAAGAGACAGGAGGAAGAAAAAGAATCCGCACGGAAATTCTCGGATCAATAGCGGATTATTCGGCTATTGATAACAGTCAGGCACGGATTTCGCGGAACTACACGTTTTTTAATTACTCAACTCTGAAAACCGTGTAATCCGCGAAATCTGTGCCTAAATGATAAACTTTTATTACCTTATTTCTTCTCCGGTAGTGTAACGGAGAAGTTTGGGTTAGGCGTGTGCTGTGCAAAGATAACTGCCTTCATTTTTTCTACAATCTCCGGATGCTGGTCGGCCACATTGTTGTCTTCATGAATGTCCGTTGCCAGATTATAAAGGAAAGGTATCCCTTTCTTTACTACCATCTTCCAGTCTCCCATGCGTACGCCAATCTGATTTGTTTCATTAAATTCCCAGTAAAGGAAGTCATGTTCCTTCTGCTTTTTCTTTCCCAGTAATGTCGGGGCGAAGGAAATGCCGTCGAAGTAATCTACTTCTTTGTCTTTGTTCGCATATTTCTTTACGTAATTCTTTTCGCCGATGATCTCGCAGAAAGTAGGCATCAGGTCGTAGAAAGCGCAGATGTGGTCGTTCACTGTACCTGCAGGTACACGTCCCGGCCAGCGGGCGATAAATGGGATACGGATACCTCCTTCATAGCATTGGCGTTTCAAGCCACGCAGTTTACCGTCTCTGCCGAAGAATGTAGGATCAGCTCCGCCTTCTTCGTGAGGGCCGTTGTCGCTGGAGAAAATGACCAGTGTATTCTCGTCCAGTCCTTTCTCTTTCAGCTTTTTCAGTACTTCTCCGACGTAGTAGTCCAGTCGCGTAATCATTCCTGCAAATTGTGCGTGTACATGCGTGATCGCGTTGTATCGCGATCCTTCGCTGCCTTTGTAGCTCTTGTCAGGATTGAATTTCTCTTTATATTCATTTAAGATAGAGTCTTCCGGCTGAACCAGTTCCGCATGGGGCAGGGTATAAGTCAGCACTCCGAAGAACGGTTGTTTGCCGTCCTGCTCATCCAGCCATTCCATTGCTTTCTGGTGAATCATATCCGCCGAATATTGCGGGCGTTTTTGATAATCGGCACCGTACATCGGATACTTGATGTTCTCGTCCATAATGACACGTACTACGCCTGTGTCGCCTAATGCCTTGCTGTAGCGATTGAGGAAATTAGGATAGTAAAGGTGGGCCTGGAACTGACAGATGTAGCCGAAATATTCGTCTATCCCGCGTTTGTCCGGAGTGGAGCAGGAACCTTCATAACCTCCCGCCCATTTGCCGAACATACCGGTGGTATATCCGTTCTCTTTCATTATCTCGGGCAGGATAACGTGATCGGGGTCATAAGGATGCTGACCGACTACTGCATACTCCTTGTTGTTGCCATACATTACTGTGGGGGCGTTCGTCCAATATTCCTTGTTGCCCCGTACTTCGCAATGTCCTGTATGCTGCCCTGTCATAAATGAAGCTCGGGAAGGAGCACTGACGGGACTTCCTGCGTATGCCTGTGTGAAGCGCATACCCTCGCTTGCCATCGCATCCAGATGGGGGGTGCGGATGAATGGCTGACCGTAGCATCCCAGATCGCCATATCCCATGTCATCGCAGAGGATGAAGAGGATATTCGGCTTTGTGTTGTTTTTCTGTCCGCTGGCAGACAGACTGGAAAGAATAAGCGTACCGCTTACTAAAGAAAATAATTTGTAGTTCATAAAAATAATGTGTTAAGAAATTTGTATATTAGGGGTTTTATTGATTAATTGTTTTTGATGTCTCTCTCTTATGTTTCTCTTTATATTGAGTCGGTGTTTCGCCCGTGTACTGCTTGAAAGTCGTGCTGAAATAACGGGAAGTAGTGAATCCCACTTTCTCCGCAATTTCCGTAAATGACATTTCCGTGCCGGTGATCAGTAGAATTGCCTGCTCCATCCGGAACTTATTGATATAGTCATTGGCTCCCATGTCCGTCAGTGCCTTCAGCTTGTTGTAAAGAGAGGCCCGGCTCATGCCGATTTCTTTGCATATAAAAGGAATATCCAATCGGCTACTGTCCAGATTCTCTTGAATGATCTTGTTTAGTTTGAGCAGGAACGTTTCATCTGCCTGGCTGAAGGTGCTTTCTTCCGGAGCGGGGATCAGTCCTGCGTTCAGATATCTCTTCTTGGTATGTTCACGGTTTTTTAGTCGGTTACGGATCAGTTCCATCAGCATTTCCACTTCGAACGGTTTGGTCAGATAGGCGTCCGCACCGTTTTTGTAGCCGCTCATCTGACTTTGTTTGTCGTCTCTTGCCGTCAGCAGAATAACGGGGATGTGACTGATCGCAATGTCTTCCTTTATGTTTTTGCAAAGCTCGTATCCGTTCATGCGGGGCATCATGACGTCACTTACGATGATGTCGGGAGTATGGCTTTTGATAAGCTGAAGTGCCTCTACGCCATCAGAGGCAGTCAATATACGTTTGAAGTATTCTCCCAGTGCTTTCTTTAAGAAGTCCGTCAGGTCGGGATTGTCGTCTACCACCAGAATGCTGTAGGGAGCGGTGGCGAAGTTGTCTTCCTCTTGTGACTGCTTGCCGCTGTCGTCGCTCATCAATTCATTCAGATATGCTTTGGGCTGGCAGATGATCTCTTCCGATTCCAGTTTCAGCGGTAGTTCGAAGAAGAAGGTAGCTCCCGATTCCGAATTGTCTCGTGCGCCGATGGAGCCGCCGTGCAGTTCCACTAGAATCTTGGAGTAAGACAAGCCGATGCCCGTTCCGCTCTGTTCGCCCATGCCCTGATAAAAACGGGTGAAGAGCTTCTGTGTGTCTACCTGCTGCAATCCGCAACCTTGGTCGGTAATGGAGATGCGTACTCTTTTTTCTTCGGGAAGCAGTTCCGAAGTGATGGTGATTTCCGTGTCTTGCGGGCTGTGTTTCAGTGCATTGATCAGCAGATTACTCAGAATGATTTCACATTTGTCCTTATCGAAACTCACTATTTTGATGCGTGGATCGAGCCGGTAATGAATCTGTATATTCTTTGCTTCCCCTTCGCTGACGAAATCTTGCGATACATGTTCGATCCATTCGTTGAGCGGGTGAGGCTGTATGAGCAGTTTGCTTTCTCCCACTTCCATCTTGCGCACATCGAGCACCATGTTGATCAGATTCTTCATTCGCTGAGACTGCCGGTAAATCGCTTTCAGCGGCAGGTATTGGGTATCTGCCGGGGATAAGGACTTCAATATGCGGCTGAGCGGAGCGTGGATCAGTGTCAGTGGAGTACGCAGTTCGTGGCTGATATTGATCAGGAAACGTACTTTTTCTTCGTACACCTGTTGCTCGTGCTCCTTCATGGCCCATTTCAACTTATCTTCTTTTCGTTTCAGTGTTCTCCGGAAAGTTTCGACAATCATTCCGGTTACTAACAAGGCACAGCCCAGCGTGAACCACCATGTGCGGTACCAGGGAGGGAGTACGGTCAGTTCCAGTATCTGCTGACTGGGAATCCAGCTGCCGTCCTTTGCTGTGCAGGAAGCCATAATCTGATAATCACCGGGCGGAAGCGAGCGGATGACCAGTTCCGGGTTGTACGATTCGATCTGCTGGTCGTTCAGCCCTTCTATCTGATACCGATACACTTTCTGCCGGAAGATATCCTCTTCTTTGGACATGATACGGATACTTATATTACTGTTCCAGGGAACGGAAATTCCGGTCGGGTCACCGCACAGTTCATTGTTGACGGATTCTCCGTTGACGATGACATCCGATAATTGCAGTTTGGGCAGCTCGGAAGTAGCCGGCGGCAGATTGCTGTTGATATGCAGCAGTCCTTTGACGCCGCCCATGTAGACATCTCCGTGGCTGCTCAGCAGACGGGGTTTGGAAAGATATTCGTTTTGAATGGCACCATCCGATTCGCCGAACAGTACGAATTTCTTTTCTTTGATGAGCCATGCGAAAAGCATGTCATTCGTTCCGAACCATACTTTTCCCTGTTGGTCGCACACGATGAGCGTTACTTCCGTGAATAGCGTGGTGGTAAAGGGAGTACGTACTTTGGTAGCGGGATTATAGTGGATCAGTCCATAGTTGCTCCCTATCCAGAAGTCTCCGTATTCGTCACGCGCAACGGAATTGATGACCGTATCGTTGAAGCAACGGAACAGAGACGTCAGGCGGTTGTTCCGTTTGTCCAGTTGGTAGATACGTTTCGTATCGTTGAGATAGGTATAGTCTTCGTGATTGGTGATGGGCAGAAGAGCGCCGATGATGTCCTGTCCCTCCTGTTCGGTGGCAATCCGGAAAGTGCGTTTGTGCAGGTCGTATTGATAGACGTGGTCGCCGAGCAGCAGCACGTTGTCGGGGCTGTTTTGATACAGGTTGACCGCTTTTCCCCGATTGCAGAGGCGGGTGGTCGTTTCGTCGTCAATGATTGTGAACGGTTGTTTCTCTCCGGTAGACGGATTGAAGACGAACACTCCCTGTGAGAAGAGCGAGATCAGTAGTTTGTCGGGAGTGAACTGACAGATAGATGCCACTTTGTCTTCCCACGTAGAGAGATAATGGGTGAACTTCTCCGTGAGAGGATTGAAAAGGTTGACTCCGCCTCCGTCTGTTCCGATCCATATTTTATCGTCGGACTGCTGATAGAGGCTGAGGATGGTGTTGTTGCTTAGTCCACGGTCGTTGCCGGGCACTACGTCCGTGTAGGTCACCATTGACACTTCGCGGATGCTGATCAGTCCGTTCCGGATACTTCCTGCCCATATATTGTTGTTACGGTCGTTGTAGAGGCTGAGGATGGAGTTGGCGGGGAGCGAATAGTTGTCTCTGCCGGGGATGTGTTCCAGCAGGGAAAGCTGTCCGGTTTCCGGTTCGAGGATGTTGATACCGCCTCCGTCCGTTCCGATCCATAGTTTGTTCTCCCGTTCGGCAAGACTGAGTATGACATTGTTGCTCAGCGAGGAGTTGCGGGTAGTGTATGATGCCAGTTGTTTTCCGTTCCGGTCGAAACAGTAGAGCCCGTTATTGTAGGGGGCAATCCATATCCGGTTCTTCGAGTCGATGATCATGCTCATAATCTCCTTTCCGCAGTCGAAAGGCGGGCGGCTGTATGCTCCGGTTTTCAGGTTGAGCAGGAGCAGCCCTTGCCAGCGGCTGCAACAGAGTACAGTTTCTTCATCCCAAAGGCTGAGTATCGTGATATTGAAGTTTCTGAAATCCGGTGTCTGGTCGAATTCCTGCAGCAGGCGGAAAGAACCGTCCCGGTAGCTGTAAAAGTAAATTTTGTTTTTGGCTCCGAATAATAACCCCTCTGGGGTAGGGCAGGTGGAATATGCGGTGATGTTCTTTCCTTTTTCGTCGGTTGGCAGGTAGAAGTCGTCACTTTGCCGTTGGTAGCGTGCCACCCCTTTATCAGTCAAGATCCAGATATTGTATTGTTCGTCTTCTGCAATCTGAAGGACGAGGTCGTGAGGCAGCGAATGCGGATCGTCTGCGTGATGGATGTATTTCTTCAGTTCGTGGCCGTCAAACCGTCCCAGACCGGAGCGGGTGCCTATCCACACGAATCCCTGTTCATCCGTAAGGATACACCGGACGGTGGAAGGTAGTCCTTCTTTCAGAGAAATCTGCTTGTAATAGTAATGCCCCGCCTGTAAAGGAAGGACACCGGCCATTTGTGTGATAAATGCGATGCATAGGACGATATAGAGTCTTGCTTTCATTGAATTAGGTCGAGTAAACAGAAGCAAAGATAATACATTCGGATGAATATTGAATAAAATGATATAGAGTTTTGAGCAAAGATGATATTAATTTATCTATAATCTTTATCTTTGCTCGAAAATGTACGACTATGATTACCGAAGAACTACAGAAACTATATCAGGAATATACGGGAGTTCCCGCAGAGAATATAACAGAATTACCATCTTCCGGTTCCAACCGCCGCTACTTCCGGCTGACAGGTGCGAAAACCCTGATCGGCGTATGTGGCACGTCTGTCGAGGAGAATGATGCTTTCCTTTATATGGCAGCCCATTTCCGCAAGTCCGGCCTGCCTGTACCCGAAGTTCATATCGTTTCCGAAAATAAGAGTTACTATCTTCAGGAAGATTTGGGAGATACCCTTTTGTTTCATGCAATCGAGAAAGGACGTGCTACCAGCGTATTTTCCGAAGAGGAAAAAGAGTTGCTCCGCAAGACGGTCCGTTTGCTTCCTGCCATACAGTTTGCCGGAGCCGACGGCTTCGACTTTTCCCGTTGTTATCCGCAGCCGGAGTTCAATCAGCGTTCTATCCTTTGGGATTTGAATTACTTCAAATATTGTTTCCTTAAGGCTACCGGCATGGAATTTCAGGAAGATAAACTGGAGGACGACTTTCAGAAGATGAGTGATGTGCTGCTGCGCAGTTCTTCCGCTACTTTTATGTACCGCGATTTTCAGAGCCGCAATGTGATGATCAAAGACGGTGAGCCGTGGTTTATCGACTTTCAGGGCGGACGAAAAGGGCCGTTCTATTATGATGTCGCTTCTTTCCTGTGGCAGGCAAAGGCGAAGTATCCCGATAGTCTCCGTCAGGAATTGCTGAAGGAGTATATCGATGCCCTGCGCAAATATCAGCCTATCGACGAGCCCTATTTCTATAGTCAGCTTCGTCATTTTGTTCTTTTCCGCACGTTGCAAGTGCTCGGAGCTTACGGTTTCAGGGGGTATTTTGAGAAGAAACCTCATTTTATCCAGAGTGTTCCTTTTGCTATCCAGAACCTGCGTGACTTGCTCAAAGAGGCGTACCCTGAATACCCGTATCTTTGCAATGTGCTACGCGAACTTACCGAACTCAAGCAATTCACCGACGATCTCAAGAAACGGCAGCTTACCGTCAAAGTGATGAGTTTTGCTTATAAGAAAGGGATTCCCGATGATCCTACCGGTAATGGCGGCGGTTATGTCTTTGACTGCCGTGCCGTGAACAATCCCGGTAAGTACGAACGCTACAAACCTTTCACGGGACTGGACGAACCGGTGATCAGTTTTCTCGAAGAAGATGGTGAAATTCTCCGTTTCCTCGACTCTGTCTATGCGTTGGTAGATGCTTCGGTGAAGCGATATATGGAACGTGGCTTCAGTAATTTGTCCGTTTGCTTCGGCTGTACCGGAGGGCAACATCGTTCGGTTTATTCGGCGCAGCATCTGGCAGAGCACCTGAACCGCAAATTTGGCGTGAAAGTGGAGCTGGTGCACCGCGAACAGAATATAGAACGTACTTTTGAGGCAACTGTGTAATGAAAGCAATGATATTTGCAGCCGGGTTGGGTAGCCGGCTGAAACCACTGACCGATACGATGCCCAAAGCCCTTGTTCCCGTGGCCGGACGTCCGATGCTGGAGCATGTGATTTTGAAACTGAAAGCTTCCGGTTTTACCGAAATAGTGATTAATATCCATCATTTCGGTGAGCAGATTATTGATTTTCTGAAAGCTAACAATGATTTCGGACTGACGTTGCATATTTCCGACGAACGGGACCTGCTGCTCGATACGGGGGGAGGAATCAGAAAAGCCCGTCGATTCTTTGAAAATTCCGATGAACCCTTCCTTGTGCATAATGTGGATATTCTTTCGGATATGAATCTGAAAGAACTGTATGACTTTCATTTGCGGAACGGAAGTGTAGCTACCTTGCTCGCCAGTCGCCGTAAAACTTCCCGTTATCTGCTTTTTGATGTGGAACGAAGATTGCGCGGATGGATCAACAAAGATACGGGACAGGTGAGGCCCGAAGGTTTCCTATATGATGAGTCGCTGTATAGAGAGTATGCCTTTAGCGGTATCCATGTTTTTTCGCCTGCTGTCTTCCAGTTGATGGAAGTGCCGTGCTGGGAAGGCAAGTTCTCTATTATGGACTTTTATCTGGCTACCTGCGGGCAAACGGATTATTGCGGTTATCTTACGGAAAAGCTGGAACTGATTGATATCGGCAAGCCGGAGACGTTGGCACGGGCGGAAGAGTTTTTAAGAGAGAATATAGTATCATGAGTATATTCGGGTAATTAGAGTTAATGAAAGGCGGAGATATTCGGAAACGGATATTGCCGCCTTTCTTTTTTTGTCTCGAAAGTTGTCTGATAATGTCTGTTGACCTCGAAAAATGCGATAAAATGGACTATTTTAGACATTTTTGGAAGAATCATAGCCAAAATCGAACATCTTAAATCTTAGATATAACCTAAATTTGTGGCAGTGAATGTCAGGAAAGACTTCGCTACTTATATAAAAGGTAATCTTAATTAATAAACTTATGAGAAGCAAATTCCTATTTCTTTGTCTCTTCCTTTTTGGAATGTTGACAGCTTGCAAAGACACAAAATGGGTAGATGTTCCTACCGGTACTCCTCCCGAAGGTTCAGTTACGGGAAAACCGGGCGAAACTGAAGAACCCGATGATCCTGATCCTACAGATAAAACATTTATCAACTGTTCTTATATCCGTGGTGATTTTTTTGAAACGAATCGAATTTCGGGAGCAAGTATGGGTGCTTGCAACGATTTGATTTATCTGACGGCACGTCCTTATGCTGACGGTGATTTGACTTTTGACTTACCCGTGAATGATGCAACACTTACAGGGGCAGCAACGTATGCTGCTTCTTATAATGGACGCAACGGAGTACTCAAATTGGATGGTACCGGCAAGATGAACGCCGGCGACGGTCTGTTGCATTCACCGGACGGAGCATTCAAGAAATTCACATTCGGTACTTATATATATGTCAGCGAGTGGGTGGACGGAGCTTGCTTGTTTAAAAAGGTAGACGGCGGTTCTGTTGTCATCGCTTTCCAGTTGGGAGCAACGGAAGGTAATCTGAAACTGACTGTCGGAAGTGCTACGGCCACAGTGACGAATAGCGCATTGAAATCAGGAGCATGGCATTATGTAGCGGTGACTTATGATGGTGGCGCTGCCAAGTTATATATAGATACGAACAATACTGCCACTGACTTTACAGGCTCTCTGCCTGCTTCGGTTCCTAATACCCGTGCTGACTTTGTGATGGGAGAGAACCTAAAAGGTTATCTGGATGAAACATTTGTGAACAGTCTGCTGATGGGTACATTAGGAAGAAATCCCATCTCTTTTGATAATTGGAATAACACGAAAACACTTGCTTACTGGAAATATGATGACGCTGCAAAACCTGGTAAGGACTCGCATACATGGGCTATTCGTCTGGAGCAGATTCGTACTGCCTTGAATGGACAGGCAGGTGACCGGAAGATACGTTTGGGTATTGCTGGCGGCGAATGGTTGAAAATGGTCGGCAACGCAACTGCCCGTACTAACTTTGCCAATAACGTAAAGAAGGTGATCGAGCAATATAATCTGGATGGTGCGGACCTCGACTTTGAATGGGCTTATTCAGGTACTGATTTATCCAATTACAGTAAAGCCATCGTACAATTGCGTGAAGTATTGGGGAAAGATGTATTTTTGACCGTATCCCTACATCCTGTTTCTTACAAAATAAGTGCGGAAGCTATTGCAGCAGTCGATTTTATCTCGTTGCAATGCTATGGACCTTCAGTAGAACTTTTCTCTATGGAACGTTTCAAATCGGATGGTAAAGCTGCAGTCGATTATGGAATACCTCAGGATAAACTGGTCATGGGAGTACCTTTCTACGGGACTACGGGTACTGCCGGCGAGCAGGCTGCTTATTTTGATCTTGTCGGTAAGGGTAACCTGACTAATACTTCTGCAGACACATGGAGTTATGAAGGAAAGAACTATACGCTCAACAGCCAGAATACGATTCGCCAGAAGACACAATATGTGTGCGAGAATGGTTTTGGAGGAATCATGAGCTGGGACTTGGCTACAGACGTAGACGTGACGCATGAGATGTCTTTGTTGAAAGCAGTGAAAGAAGAGCTTGATTACTATGCCAATCCTACTGTAGAATAAAATAGAATCTTAATTAGTAAATATAATATTATGGAAAAAAAGAAGTTCGTGAGAAAACAAGAACGCTTTGTTCTGTTTCTGATGCTCCTGTTATTATTTCCTCTGGGTGCGTTGGCACAACAAAAATTGATAAAGGGACAGGTGGTAGACGAAATGGGAGAACCTATTATCGGTGCTACAGTCATGGTAAAAGGTGTAACCGGAGGAACGATTACAGATATTGACGGTAATTTCTCTATTCAAGGAAAAGTAGGAAGCACTCTTTCTGTTACATATGTGGGATATGCCCCATTGCAGGTAAAAGTCACTAAACAGGAAGGTAACAGACTGGTGATGAAGGAAGATGCTAAGGTGCTGGATGAAGTTGTGGTGGTAGGTATGGATACACAAAAAAGAAATACCATTACGGCAGCTGTCGCTACATTGAAAGATGACGCGATTGTGAATCGTCCTGTGACGGATGTTACCAGTGCTTTGCAAGGTAATATAGCCGGTTTGAACTTTGCTTCGGATGCAGTAGGCGGTGGTGTCGGTGGTGAAATCGGTGCCGATATTAAATTCAGTATTCGCGGTATCGGTTCTATTAACGGTGGCGAGCCTTATGTATTGGTGGATGGAGTGGAGCAGAGCATGCAGAATGTGAACCCGGCCGATATTGCCAGTATCAGTGTACTGAAAGATGCTTCTGCTTCTGCTGTATATGGTGCGCGTGCTGCTTATGGTGTGGTTCTAGTAACAACGAAGAGCGGTAAAAAAGAAAGAGCCAGTGTTACTTATCGTGGCACGGTAGGTTTCAGTGCACCTATCAATATGCCTAAAATGATGAATGCGTTGGAATACGCTGCGTATAATAACCAACAGTATGATAATGGAGGAGCTTCATCCGGTTTGCAAAAGATTTCGGATAAGACAATTGAGAAGATTAAGGGATTTATGCAGAATCCTTATTCGGCTGAGTTCCCGGGGATTGAAGCGAATACCACCGGTGATGACTGGGCAGGTGCTTATTATAATCAATACGGTAATACAGACTGGTTTGAATATTATTTCAAAGACAAATCTGTCCGCCATTCTCACAATTTGAGCGTGCAGGGAGGTTCTGATAAAGTAAACTATTATATTGGTATGGGATATACCTATCAGGAAGGTTTGCTGGATAAGGTACAGGATGATCTGAGTAAATATAACCTGAATACCAAGTTACAGTTTAAGACAAGTGACTGGCTGCGCTTCAACCTGAATAACAATATTACTTTGCAGATGATCAAACGCCCAATGGCTAATCAGATGATTCTGTATAATAAGATCGGTAGCCACCGTCCGACTCAGGTGACTGAACTACCAGTTGAATCAGAATATAATATACCTAGCTGGAATGAAATGTTGTATCTGAAAAATTCCAATTATCAGAGAAACCGTATTTCGGATGCCTTGTCGTTTTCGGCTACCGTAACTCCTTTGGAAGGTTGGGATATCACCGGAGAAATGAAAATACGTTTTGATGTTGAAAATAATAACCTGAAAATGAAAGATGACCAGAAGTACGAAACTCCTGCAGGCACTTTCAAACCGGGCGATGCTACTAATCAGCGACAAGGATTTGCTTATCCGGGCATTAGCTGGAAAAACATGTATTTCGGCTCTTACACACGTGGTAGCATGTTTAATTATTATCTGTCGCCTAATCTGTCAAGTTCTTATACTCACCAGTGGGGAGATCATTTCTTTAAGGCAATGGCGGGTTACCAGATGGAATTGCAGGAGTATTCGGAAGAATATATGTATAAAGACGGTATGTTGAGTAACGATATTTATTCATTTGATAATGCCAGCGGAAATGTGATAGCAGGTGAAGCCCGTTCACACTGGGCTACGATGGGATTCTATACTCGTCTGAACTGGAACTACAATAATATTTATTTTCTGGAGTTCAGCGGACGTTATGATGGTTCTTCCCGTTTTGCTCCAGGCCACCGTTGGGGATTCTTCCCGTCATTCTCTGCCGGTTATGATATTGCACGCACTCCTTATTTCCAGCAATTGGCACTTCCTGTGTCTCAGTTGAAAGTACGTGTATCTTATGGTCGTCTGGGAAATCAGAATGGTGCAGGCCTATATGATTACATTGCTCAAATGCCGTTGGATGCACAAGGGACCAACGCTTGGCTGCTGCCCGGAATTTCGTCTTCCACGGCGTCCAAAGGAACAATTGCCAAGACTCCGAAAATGATCAGCCCATACATCACCTGGGAGAAAGTGGATAATGCCAACTTAGGTTTTGACTTAATGTTATTAAAAAACCGCTTGTCAATAACTGCCGATTTCTACCAACGTACGACACGTGACATGATTGGTCCGGCAGAGTCTATCCCAAGTATCAGTGGCATTGCTTCGGATGACCGTGCTAAAGTGAACAATGCCACTTTGCGTAACCGTGGTTGGGAACTTTCTGTAAGTTGGAATGATAAACTGAAATGTGGTTTTAGCTATGGAGTCGGTTTCAATGTATTTAACTACAAGGCTGTCGTGACCAAGTATAATAATCCTGAAGGTATCATTTACAATAATCATACAGGTCTGGCTGCCAATAAAGGTTATTATGAAGGTATGGATATTGGTGAAATATGGGGATATCGCGCAGACGATCTTTTCCTGTCGAACCGTGAAATTGATGATTACCTGAGAAATGTAAATCTGACAGCGTTCAAGTCGAATGACCTTTGGCGTCGCGGTGACTTAAAATATATCGATTCCAATGGGGATGGTAGAGTAGACGGTGGTAAAGGTACTTTGGCTGATCACGGAGATTTGCAGATTATTGGTAATACGACTCCCAAATATTCGTTCGGTATCAACTTGAATCTGGGATATAAAGGTTTTGAAGTATCTACATTGTTGCAAGGTGTGGCTAAGAGAGATTTTCCGATTTCCGGAAGTAACTATATGTTTGGTGGAAACAACTACAATTTCAAAGAACATCTCGATTATTTCAGCACAGAGAATCCGAATGGATACTTGCCGCGTCTGACCGGCTGGAAGGATGACAAAGACTTTTTGGTGAATACCGGATATAACACCACACGTTATCTGTTGAACGCTGCTTACATGCGTATGAAGAATCTGACGGTTGCTTATACCTTCAACAAAAAACAACTGAAACATATTGGTATCAGCAATCTGAAAGTATATGTGACTTGCGATAACTTATTCACCGTAACGAAACTGCCGAAACAATTTGATCCGGAAACACTGAATCAGGTGAATATGTCGGCTGGCGGTGATGCTCAAAATACGGCTCCGGGTCTGACTTCTCCTATGAAGCAGAATGGTAACGGTATGGTATACCCGATGAACCGTAACTTCGTATTCGGACTTGATTTCACCTTTTAATTAGAGAATGACGATGAAAAAAATATATGTATTATTAGTGGTTGGGGCAAGTTTCATGATGTCGGCATGTTCGGACTTCCTGGACAGAGAGCCTTTGACAACACCCAATAGTGAGACATTCCTTTCCAATGCAAGTGCCGTGAACAACTATATCAACGGTTTGTATATAGCACTTCCTTCTTTCGGGACTTACGATATGGGAGTTCGTGGAGAAGAGAAGAACAGTGATAATATCGTTGCGGAGGTTTATGACAAACGTCTGAACGGAGAATTGCAGGAAAACGGAGGAGGTACTACGGAATGGCAGAAAGGATATCAGAACCTGCGTAATGTGAATTATTTCTTTGAATACTATAAAGTGCCGGAAACAGAAGAGACGAAAGATGTACTTTCAATGAAAGGTGAGGCTTATTTTTTCCGTGCATACTGGCATTTTTATTTGCTGACCAGATTTGGAAGTATTCCTGTGATGGATAGATTCTGGGACGGCAATGCAACTGTCGGCGGTTTGCAGATTCCTCCGCGTGACCGTTCCGCAGTGGCGCAGTTTATTCTTGACGATCTGAATACAGCTAAGGGATTACTTCACTCGCGTAGCCAGTATAAAGGTTTGAGAGTGTGTAAGGAGGCCGCTATTATTATGGCTATGAGAGTGGCCCTTTATGAAGGTACCTGGGAGAAATATCACAAAGGAACAGACTTTGCCGCTGCTGAAGATAAATCGGCAGACTTACTGGGACAGGTGCTGACACTGGGCGATGAACTGTTTGGTATGGGACTTGCTTTGAACACAAAAGCTACCGATAAGAATGCAGTGAATATAGAAGATGCTTATGCGCATATATTCAACTCGAAAGACCTGTCGGATATGACAGAGGTTGTATTTTGGAAGAAATATTCGATAGCAGATGGTGTGATTCATAATCTGAGCAGTAATCTGGGAGCGGGTTATGTAGATAACAGCGGACCGGCAGGTTTATCTCAGTCGTTGGTTGATAATTACTTGAATGCTGACGGAACACCTATCAATCCTGCTGACGGCATTTTTAAAGATTTCAATTTGACTTTTAAAGGCCGTGACGGACGTTTGCTGGCGACGGTTATGCATTCAAATTGTAAGTTTAAGTCAACCTCACCGGAATCAAAATCGAAAGCGATGCTGGTAGAGGAATATTCGGAAGAGAACAAACAGATAGTTCGTCCCCCTTATCTGACTGAAGGCGGTCCTGCGCGTAATGCTACCGGTTATCACATCCGTATGAGTATCGATACTACATATGTAAGCGGTCAGGGCGAGACGTCTCTTCCGGTGATCCGTTATGCGGAAGCTCTGCTGGCTTATGCGGAAGCTGCGGAAGAATTGGGAAAATGTACTCCTGCTGTTTTGGAAAAAACTTTAAAACCATTGCGAGAGCGCGCTGGGGTGACGTACAAAGACCCGTCTGAAATCGATCCTAATTTCACCGATTTTGGTTATACCATTTCTGCCAATTTGCAGGAAATCCGTAGGGAAAGACGTGCAGAACTAGCTTTGCAAGGTTTTCGTCTTGATGATTTGATGCGTTGGAGAGCTCATAAACTGATTCAGGGAAAACGTGGAACCGGTGCTTATTTTGGTACAGACGGTGTATTGTACAAAGCATTCGATCCTAAAAACGCAGCGGACTTGAAAACGATTCTGACTACAGACGGCTGGCTCGACCCACAGAAGGAACTTCTTCCGAGAGGCTATCAGTTTGATGCTAACCGCGATTACCTGTTGCCGGTACCTCCGAGTGAGATATCGTTGAATCATGAGTTGAAACAGAATCCGGGCTGGCAACGGAAATAGGAGAATGGAACAAGATTCATTTATGATAATTAGATAGATAAAGATATGAAGAACATATTATATAAAATACTTCCGGTATGTTTGTTGACCATCGGTTTGACAGGATGTGAGGATGAGACCAAGTATCGTCCTCTGCCGGAAGCTGTACCTTTGACAATGAGCATCAATGAAAAGGCGTTTGTGATGGGAGAACACTTGAAAGTAGATATTAAAGTGGAACCAGATGCTGATGGTAATGAGGTGGTAGCTAACGAAGATTTCGATATTTACTTTACGGCAAAAGCCGGAACGGAAGATGTAGCGAATGTGTTCGAACCATTTAGTAGTATTGTTACTTTCCCGAAAGGAGAGAAGCAGATTCAGGTGGATTTTCCGGTTAAGACTTCCGGATTAGTTGGTACTACTACGATGGAGTTTGTTGCTTTCGCACGTGGTTATAAGATGGCTAATTCCAGTCAGGGAATCAAGGTATCTGATTATTATCGGATATCCATGTCTCTGGAAAATAATACAGAAAATGTGGTGACAGAAGGCGGTAAGTTTGTATTGGTTGCCAAAGTAGACAAACCGAGTTCTGTGCCACTCGAAGTCACTATTACTCCGAAGGAAGGGGAAGAGGGCAGGTATGACAATCTACCTTCTACTTTAACTATTCCTGCAGGAAGAACTTCGGTCAAAAGTGCTGCTGTGACTATCAAACAGGACTATGAAATGACAGGCGACTTGCAGTTGGTATTGAATCTGAAAAGTAATTCTTCTTCCAATCCGATGACTGCTCCTGCATTGACTATTACTATGACAGACCTGGAATCAATGGCTGATCCTGATTTGTATGATATGACTACTGTATATGAGAATCCGAACATCATGTTTGTTTCTTATGATGATGACTGGTTTACGGGTAAAGAAACAGCTAAGATGGACGAAGGAACAGCACATCCGAATGCCGAATTGGGCAGTCAGTGGAAGTTTGATTATGCTATTGAGTTCCATAAAAATTCAACATCGGGAGATTATCAAAAATTAGGTAATGCAACGGATGCCAATAGAGGAAATGTTTTAAAGATTGATTGGACCAAATACGCAAAAGTTACTGATGAAGGTGAATTGAATATTTGTGTAGGTGTAGAAGGTACTAATTATGGAACAGCAGGAATACATTGCTGTAAGTCTTTAGGGCAGATGTGGGCACAAAATGTTACACGTATATATCCGGGTATGCGTATTGAAATGAAAGTTCGTTTAGGAGGTAATAGAACAGGATTTGTACCGATGATAGAGGTGAAGAATCCAGCAACTGCTACTACATGTAAAGAAGCTAAGCAATCAATCTGTATACTTAAGAATGTTTCCGGCTCTGCAATCACCCAATCGGTGAGGGGAGAGGTTGTCAGTGATGCGAAGAGCGTAGTATCTGCTATTCCTAAAGTAGAAGATTATAATATTTATTGGGTCGAACTAGTCGATGAAAATACAATAAAGTTAGGTATTAATGGTTCTACAACCTTGGAAGTCACAAGGGATATGTTGGATTCATGGCCTTTTACCAAAGCTTCTACGGGAACATCAGTTGGAGCGAAAGGTCTTTATTTAGTAATGCGAATGGACTTGTTCGGAGAAGGTAATAGTGTTTCTTCTGAACTTCCGGCAGGTTGGGATACTGAACTGAAGTCAATTAATCCTGCAAATTATGCAACAGAAGGACCAAGAATGATAATAGACTGGATTCGTTTCTATGTAAATGATAACTATAAACGGGAAGCGAATGAACTTGTGAATAGAGACTATAAAGTCTCAATTCCTGGTAAGTTCTACCAGTTCTATTAATCTGTCATATTGACGAACCGTTTTCAATAGTATGAAATAAGTTCAATGCCGGAAGGCCATCGTGCAACAGCGATTTACTTCCGGCATTTACTGCTAATTCGGGTGGAAATAGAGAATTTTGTAAATACATTAGCTATTTGTAGACATACTTTTTACATATCTTCCCTATCTTTGCCATGTAATCTAAATAAATTAATCATTATGGAAAACCTGCAATCAAACTTGTTCTATTCTTTGGCAGGAGTAGCCGCCGTTGCCTCCCTTGCATCTTGTACAAACAAGCAGAAAACGACAGAACAAAAGCCGCTGAACATCGTCTATATTATGACAGACGACCATACAGCCCAGATGATGAGCTGCTATGACACCCGCTACATGGAAACTCCGAATCTTGACCGCATTGCGGCGGATGGTGTACGTTTTACTCAAAGCTTCGTTGCCAATTCATTAAGCGGTCCCAGCCGTGCCTGTATGATTACGGGTAAGCATAGCTGTGCCAATAAATTCTACGATAATACGACTTGCGTATTCGACAGTTCTCAACAGACATTCCCGAAGCTGCTGCAAAAGGTAGGTTATCAGACTGCGCTGGTCGGCAAATGGCATCTGGAAAGTTTGCCATCCGGATTTAATTACTGGCAGATAGTACCCGGACAGGGGGATTACTATAATCCTGCCTTTATTACACAAGATAATGATACCATCCAGAAACACGGATATATCACGAATCTGATTACCGATGACGCTATCGACTGGATGGAAAACAAGCGAGATCCGGAGAAACCGTTCTGCCTGCTGATTCATCACAAGGCGATTCACCGTAACTGGATGGCGGATACATGTAACCTTGCTCTCTACGAGGACAAGACATTCCCGTTGCCGGATAATTTCTTTGACGACTATGAAGGTCGCCCTGCTGCGGCTGCTCAGGAAATGAGTATCGTGAAGGACATGGATATGATTTACGACCTGAAGATGCTTCGTCCGAATGAGAAATCACGCCTGAGATCACTTTATGAAAGATTCCTCGGACGCATGGACGAAGGACAGCGTGCCGCATGGGACAAGTTTTATGCTCCGATTATCGATGATTTCTACAAACAGAATCTGACAGGAAAAGAACTGGCCAACTGGAAGTTCCAGCGTTATATGCGCGACTACATGAAAACCGTGAAGTCTCTTGATGATAACGTAGGACGTGTGCTCGACTATCTGAAGGAAAAAGGGTTGCTGGACAATACACTGGTAGTTTATACTTCCGATCAGGGTTTCTACATGGGCGAACACGGTTGGTTCGACAAGCGTTTCATGTATGAAGAATCTATGCGCACACCACTTATCATGCGTCTGCCGAAAGGTTTCGACCGCAGGGGAGATATTACCGAAATGGTACAGAACATCGACTATGCACCTACTTTCCTTGAACTGGCAGGAGCGGAAATTCCCGCAGATATCCACGGAGTATCACTGCTGCCTCTGTTGAAGGGTGAGCATCCGAAGGACTGGAGAAAGTCTCTGTATTACCACTTCTATGAATATCCTGCCGAACACATGGTGAAACGTCACTATGGCGTACGTACGGAACGCTATAAACTGATTCATTTCTATAATGATATCAACTGGTGGGAACTGTATGATATGCAGGCAGACCCGTCGGAAATGCACAACCTCTACGGTGAGGCTGAGTATGAACCGGTAGTAAAGGAACTGAAAGACGAATTGCTGAAACTACAGGAACAATATAATGATCCCGTCCGCTTTTCTCCGGAAAGGGACAAGGAATAACCCCCGAATAATACAATGACAAGAACGATTTTAATATTACTGATAGGCTTTCTATCTTCGATAGTAGCCGGATGTAGCGATACTAACTTGACACATGACATACCCTTGGTTCCACGCCCGGCGCAAATAGTGCCGGGCAGCGGGAACTACCTTTTCTCCGGTAAAACGGTATTTGCCGTAGAGAATGAGGAGCAGGCGGAAGTGGCACGCAGCTTTATAGCTTTGTTTACCCGTGCGGCAGGCTTTACTCCGAAGTTGACGGTAGGCGATGCGGAAAAGGGAAATGTTCGTTTCCAGACGGATGCAACCTTGAAAAGTGAGGCATATACGCTGCAAGTGTCTCCGAAAGAAATTATTATCGAAGCATCGGATGCAAAAGGATTCTTTTATGCTTTGCAGACCATTCGCCAGTTGCTTCCGGCATCCATCGAAAAAGAGGAAGTGTCGGATAAAAAAGTAAAATGGAGTATTCCGGCAGTGAGTATTCAGGACGAACCGCGTTTTGGTTACCGTGCGTTATTGCTGGATGCGTCACGCTTCTTTATTCCCAAAGAGAATGTATTGCGCATTATCGATTGTATGGCAATGCTCAAAATAAACACGCTTCACTTTCATCTGACAGATGATAACGGCTGGCGTGTGGAAATCAAGAAATATCCCCGTTTAACGGAAGTAGGTGCATGGAGAGTGGATCGTACGGACCTGCCTTTTCCTGCCCGGCGGAATCCGGAACCCGGAGAACCCACTCCGGTAGGAGGTTTCTACACACAGGAAGAAATAAAGGAAATGGTGGCTTATGCGGCTGAACGTCAGATTGAAGTGGTACCGGAAATCGATATGCCGGCACACAGTAATTCGGCATTGGCAGCTTATCCTCATTTAGCTTGTCCGGTAGTGAAGGAATATATCGGAGTGCTCCCCGGTTTGGGAGGACGAAATTCCGAGATCATCTATTGTGCCGGAAATGACAGTGTCTATGCCTTTCTTCAGGATGTGATGGATGAGATTCTGGAATTGTTCCCTTCCCGATATATCCATATCGGTGGCGATGAAGCCCGTAAAACTTATTGGGAGAAATGCCCGCTGTGTCAGGCACGGATGAAAAAGGAGAAGCTTGCCAATGAAGAGGATTTGCAAGGTTATTTCATGAATCGGATGAGCGAATATGTACGTAGCAAAGGGCGCGAGGTGATAGGCTGGGATGAGCTGACGAACAGTAGCTTTTTGCCGGACGATGCCATTATTCTGGGTTGGCAGGGATACGGACAGGCTGCACTGAAGGCTGCCGAGAAGGGACATCGCTTCATCATGACTCCCGCACGCATCATGTACCTGATTCGTTATCAAGGACCGCAGTGGTTTGAGCCGCTGACGTATTTCGGCAATAATACGCTGAAAGATGTGTATGACTATGAGCCGGTTCAGAAAGACTGGAAACCGGAATATGCGGATTTGCTGATGGGCGTACAGGCTTGTATGTGGACAGAGTTCTGTAATAAGCCGGAGGATGTGGATTATCTGGTATTCCCACGCCTGGCGGCATTGGCGGAAGTGGCATGGACACAACCGGAAAAGAAAGACTGGACTTCGTTCCTGAAAGGCATGGATTCGTTTAATGAACATCTCGCAGCCAAAGGGATAGTGTATGCCCGTTCGATGTACAACATACAGCATACCGTGAGACCGGAAGACGGAGCACTGAAAGTAAAACTGGAATGTGTCCGTCCGGATGTGGAAATCCGTTATACAATGGATGGAAGCGAGCCGACCGCCGCTTCACCGCTCTATGAACAACCATTGTTGGTAAAAGAAGCTCAAACAGTCAATGCCGCAACGTTTGCCGATGGACAGCAGATGGGGAAAAGACTGACGCTTCCGGTACACTGGAACAAGGCTACGGCAAAACCGTTGCTGGGTAATAAAGTGAATGAAGCTGTCCTGAACAACGGAGTCAGAGGAAGTCTGAAGCAAACGGACTTTGAATGGTGTAGTTGGGGAAGTAGCGACCGTATTTCCTTCACCGTCGATCTGTTGCAAAAGGAGAAAATGAATACGCTGACAATCGGTTGTATCACTAACTATGGAATGGGAGTGCACAAACCGAAATCAATCCGGGTAGCCGTGTCGGACGATAATGCGACTTATCGGGATATCAACGAATTGGAATATACTCCCGAAGAGATATTCCGTGAAGGAACTTTCATCGAAGACCTGTCGATAGATATGAGAGGAACCGTTGCCCGTTATGTGCGGGTGACAACGGAAGGAGCGGGAGAATGTCCGGCAAATCATGTACGTCCCGGACAAGAATCAAGAGTATGTTTCGATGAACTGATCATTGAATAACCAGTCACCAAAAAACAATATAATAATGATGAAATTAAAGAAACGAACGTTTTTAATCTTGATGGCAGCACTGACTGCTACCTTCGCTTCGGCTCAGAAACAGCCTTTGCCGGAGTGGCAGAGCCAGTATGCGGTAGGACTGAATAAACTCGCTCCTCATACCTATGTATGGCCTTACGCCGACGCTTCCGATATTGAAAAGCCGGGAGGATATGAACAGTCTCCTTATTATATGAGTCTGAACGGGAAGTGGAAATTTAACTGGGTGAAGAACCCGGACAACCGTCCGAAGGACTTTTACCAGCCCTCTTATTATACCGGAGGGTGGGCGGATATTAATGTTCCCGGCAACTGGGAACGGCAAGGCTACGGAACAGCTATCTATGTCAACGAAACTTATGAGTTTGACGACAAGATGTTCAACTTCAAGAAGAATCCGCCATTGGTTCCATCTGCTGAGAATGAAGTAGGTTCCTATCGTCGCACGTTTAAGGTGCCTGCCGACTGGAAAGGACGTCGGGTAGTGCTTTGCTGCGAAGGAGTGATCTCTTTCTATTATGTATGGGTGAACGGAAAGTTGCTTGGCTATAATCAGGGATCGAAGACGGCTGCCGAATGGGACATTACCGATGTACTGAGTGAAGGAGAGAATGTGGTAGCTCTGGAAGTATATCGCTGGAGTTCGGGTGCTTATCTGGAATGTCAGGATATGTGGCGTCTGAGTGGCATCGAACGGGATGTTTATCTGTATAGCACTCCCAAACAGTATATTGCTGACTATAAAGTAAGTGCTTCCCTTGATAAAGAGAAATACAAAGAAGGTATCTTCAATCTGGAAGTGACGGTGGAAGGTCCTTCTGCTACTGCCAGCTCCATCGCTTATACACTGAAGGATGCTTCCGGAAAGGCAGTATTGCAGGATGCCATTAACATCAAGTCCCGTGGACTGAGTAACTTTATCGCTTTCGATGAGAAGAAGATTGCAGAAGTAAAAGCATGGAATGCGGAGCATCCTAACCTTTATACCTTGGTACTCGAATTAAAAGATGCGCAAGGAAAAGTAACCGAACTGACCGGTTGTGAAGTCGGTTTCCGTACTTCGGAAATCAAGGACGGACGTTTCTGTATTAACGGTGTTCCGGTGCTGGTGAAAGGGACGAACCGTCACGAACATTCGCAACTGGGACGTACCGTAAGCAAAGAACTGATGGAACAGGATATCCGCCTGATGAAACAGCATAATATCAACATGGTGCGTAACTCACATTATCCGACTCATCCGTACTGGTATCAGCTTTGCGACCGCTACGGGCTGTATATGATTGATGAGGCGAATATCGAATCGCATGGCATGGGATACGGGCCTGCCTCCCTTGCCAAAGACAGTACTTGGCTGACCGCTCACATGGACCGTACACACCGTATGTACGAACGTTCCAAGAATCATCCGGCTATCGTGATCTGGTCACTGGGCAATGAAGCCGGCAACGGTATCAACTTCGAGTGTACTTACGACTGGCTGAAATCGGTAGAGAAAGGCCGTCCCGTGCAATATGAACGTGCCGAACTGAATTACAACACGGACATCTACTGCCGTATGTACCGCAGTGTGGACGAAATTAAGGCATACGTGGGTAAGAAGGATATTTATCGTCCTTTCATACTCTGCGAATATCTGCACGCAATGGGCAATAGTTGCGGTGGAATGAAAGAATACTGGGATGTCTTTGAAAATGAACCGATGGCACAAGGTGGCTGCATTTGGGACTGGGTGGATCAGAACTTCCGTGAAATAGACAAAGACGGAAAATGGTACTGGACTTATGGAGGCGATTACGGACCGGAAGGAATCCCCAGCTTCGGTAATTTCTGTGGCAACGGTCTGGTGAATGCTGTTCGTGAACCGCATCCGCATCTACTCGAAGTGAAGAAAATATATCAGAACATCAAAGCGACTTTGTCAGACCGGAAGAATCTGAAAGTCTGCATAAAGAACTGGTATGACTTTTCTAATCTGAATGAATATATCCTGCGTTGGAATGTGAAAGGGGAGGATGGAACCGTACTTGCCGAAGGCACGAAGGAAGTAGACTGCGAGCCGCACGCTACGGTAGATGTCACTTTGGGTGCCGTCAAACTTCCGAATACTGTTCGGGAAGCCTATCTGAATCTAAGCTGGAGCCGCAAAGAGGCCGTTCCGCTAGTGGATACCGACTGGGAAGTGGCATACGACCAGTTTGTACTTGCCGGTAATAAGAATACGACGGCTTATCGTCCGCAGAAGGCGGGAGAAACAGCTTTCGTTGTGGACAAGAATACCGGGGCACTTTCTTCCCTGACTTTGGATGGAAAGGAATTGCTGGCTGCACCAATCACTTTGAGCCTGTTCCGTCCGGCTACGGATAATGATAACCGGGATAGGAACGGAGCCCGTCTGTGGCGCAAGGCCGGTTTGAATAACCTGACACAGAAAGTGGTATCACTGAAAGAAGAAAAGACATCGGCAACGGTCCGTGCTGAGATTCTTAATGGGAAAGGACAGAAAGTAGGAATGGCGGATTTTGTTTATGCACTCGACAAGAACGGGGCATTGAAGGTTCGCACCACCTTCCAGCCGGATACGGCGATGGTGAAGTCGATGGCTCGTCTGGGGCTGACCTTCCGCATGGCAGATGCTTATAATCAAGTATCTTATCTGGGACGTGGCGATCATGAAACGTATATCGACCGCAACCAGTCCGGTAGGATAGGACTGTATGATACGACGGTAGAACGGATGTTCCACTATTACGCTACCCCACAATCTACAGCTAACCGGACAGATGTACGCTGGGCGAAACTGACGGATCAGGCAGGCGAAGGTGTCTTTATGGAATCGAATCGTCCTTTCCAGTTTAGTATCATTCCTTTCTCGGATGTATTATTAGAGAAGGCGCACCACATTAATGAACTGGAGCGTGATGGAATGATAACCATACATCTGGATGCCGAACAGGCAGGAGTAGGTACGGCTACCTGCGGACCGGGTGTATTGCCGCAATATCTGGTACCGGTGAAAAAGCAGAGTTTTGAATTTATGCTTTATCCGGTAAAATAGCCTGAAACTGATTGCATTTGGATAGAAATATTGCATTGAGATAGAATATAGGGGAGCGAATGGCATGGATTTAGCGAAGTTTAATGAAAAGCGCTTCGGGAAAGCCATGAAATTTGCTCCTTTATATTTATCTTTGTCTCATTAGCATTAAATCAATATTTATTATGATGAACAAACTACTTACTTCTCTCTTTTTATCTTCTGTGATAACGTTGGGCGGATGTGGACTGACTAAAGAAAACTACTATGTGAAGCATGTTGAATTTCCACAGGATGCAACCCTCGAACAAAAAATCGATATGGCAGCAAGGCTGGTTCCTACCCCCCAGCAGGCTGCGTGGCAACAAATGGAGCTAACTGCTTTTCTGCATTTCGGTATCAACACATTCACCGGACGCGAATGGGGCGATGGTCAGGAAGACCCTGCTATCTTTAACCCTACAGAGCTGGATGCAGAACAATGGGTGCGCACCTTGAAAGACGCCGGATTTAAAATGGTACTTCTCACGGCAAAGCATCATGACGGCTTTTGTCTGTGGCCTACAGCTACCACGAAACATTCGGTAGCCTCTTCCCCTTGGAAAAACGGTCAGGGCGACGTAGTGAAAGAACTGCGTAACGCTTGCGATAAATATGATATGAAATTCGGAGTCTACCTCTCTCCGTGGGACCGGAATGCGGAATGCTACGGAGATTCTCCTAAATACAACGAATTCTTTATTCGGCAATTAACGGAATTACTTACTAATTACGGCGAAGTGCACGAAGTGTGGTTTGACGGCGCAAACGGAGAAGGACCGAACGGAAAGAAACAAATCTATGACTGGGATGCGTTCTACAAGACTATCCAACAGTTGCAGCCGAAAGCGGTGATGGCAATTATGGGCGATGATGTCCGTTGGGTAGGTAATGAAAAAGGATTGGGACGCGAAACGGAATGGAGTGCAACGGTGCTGACTCCGGGCATTTATGCTCGTTCCGAAGAAAACAACAAACGACTGGGCGTCTTTAGCAAAGCCGAAGATTTAGGAAGCCGTGCGATGCTGGAAAAGGCAACGGAGTTATTCTGGTATCCTTCGGAAGTAGACGTGTCTATCCGTCCGGGATGGTTTTATCATGCGGAAGAAGACAGCAAAGTGAAATCCTTAAAACATCTGGCTGATATCTATTTCCAATCGGTAGGCTATAACTCGGTGCTCTTGCTGAATATTCCTCCCGACCGCAGAGGATTGATTAATGAAGCGGATGTGCAGCGGTTGAACGAATTTGCTGCTTATCGGGAGAAGATATTTACGAACAACCGGATAGAGAAAGGAAGAAAAGACTGGGAGGCTGTTTCCGGCAGTGAAACTGTTTATTCCTTGAAACCGGAGTCGGAAATCAACGTTGTGATGTTGCAGGAAGATATCACGAAAGGGCAACGGGTGGAGTCTTTCACCGTAGAGGCATTGACGGAACAAGGCTGGCAGGAAGTGGCGAAAGGAACGACTGTAGGCTATAAGCGTATGGTTCGTTTTCCGGCAGTAAAGGCTACCCAGCTTCGGGTGAAGATCAACGAATGTCGTCTGACGGCTCACATCAGTCAGGTGGCAGCCTACTATGCAGACCCTCTGGAAGAAGAGAACCGGACGGAAAACTGGAACAATCTGCCTCGTGCTTCATGGAAACAGGTGGCTGCTTCTCCGTTGACCATTGATCTGGGCAAAGAAGTCGAACTCTCCGCATTTACTTATGCACCTCTGAAAGCGGAAGCGAAACCGACGATGGCTTTCCGTTACAAATTCTACGTGAGCGCAGATGGCAAGAACTGGAAGGAAGTGCCTGCCAACGGTGAGTTCAGCAATATCATGCATAATCCGTTGCCGCAGACTGTCACTTTCGGTCAGAAGGAAAAGGCACGCTTTATCAAGCTGGAAGCTACCACCCCTACGGCTACAACGGCGCAAGTAGAAATGAATGAAATCGGAGTGACCGTAGCTCCTTGAAGAAACATTGAATTTTAACTTAATAAGTACATCACTTTGAGAATAGATACTTATTCATTCTAACCTAATAATTATCAAAAGACAAAATGAGAAAAGAATTTTATGGTATATTACCTTTAGCGTTAACTTCCTGTCTGGCTTCTCAGACCACTGCTCAGGAGAAACAAACCCAGCGTCCGAATGTTGTTTTTATCTATGCGGATGATATCGGTTACGGCGATTTGAGTTGTAACGGAGCCAAGACTATTCATACTCCTAATGTGGAACGTCTTGCCAAAATGGGAGTACGTTTTACCAATGCGCACAGTGCAGCTGCTACCAGTACGCCTTCCCGCTATGCGATGCTGACCGGTGAATATGCATGGCGCAAAGCCGGAACAGGTATTGCTGCCGGAGACGCTGCGGCTATTATCCGTCCGGAACGCTATACAATGGCGAACCTGTTCAAGGATGCCGGATACAACACCGGAGTCGTAGGCAAATGGCATCTGGGACTGGGCGACAAGGGCGGAGAACAAGACTGGAACAAGCCTTTGCAGCCGGGAACGAATGATATCGGCTTCGAATATTCCTTTATCATGGCAGCTACGGGCGACCGTGTTCCTTGTGTATTTGTAGAGAATGATCAGGTGATCAACCTTGATCCGAATGATCCGATTCAGGTAAGTTACAAAGCGAACTTTCCGGGAGAACCTACCGGGAAGGACAATCCGGAGTTGCTGAAAATGCATCCTTCTCACGGACACGACCAGAGTATCGTGAACGGTATTTCCCGTATCGGATATATGAAGGGCGGAAAGTCGGCTCTCTGGCAGGATGAGAAGATTGCGGAGACGCTGACAGGAAAAGCTGTTTCCTTTATTGAAGGACACAAGTCTGCTCCTTTCTTCCTGTATTTTGCCACGCAGGATGCGCATGTTCCCCGTGTTCCGTCTCCACAGTTCGCAGGAAAGAGCGGCATGGGACCTCGCGGCGATTGTCTGCTCGAATTTGACTGGTCGGTAGGCGAGATTCTGAATGCACTCGAACGACTGGGATTGGATAAGAATACACTGGTGATTCTTTCCAGTGATAACGGTCCGGTAGTGGACGACGGATATAAGGATCAGGCAGTGGAATTGCTAGGCGATCATACTCCGGGCGGCATTTATCGCGGAGGAAAGTACAGTTCGTTCGAAGCGGGTACACGTATTCCTTGTATCTGGAGCTGGCAGGGTGTGATCCGTCCGGGAACAGTTTCGGATGCATTGCTCTGTCAGATAGACTGGTTTGCTACTTTTGCTGAAATGCTGAATGTCCGCTTGCCGGAAGGTGCGGCACCGGATAGTGAACCGATGCTGAAAGCGTGGACAGGCAAGCAAAAGAAGGGACGCGAATGGCTGGTACTTCAGAATGCACAGAATAACCTGTCGGTGACAGACGGAAGATGGAAATATCTCCGTCCGGGAAATGGACCGGCATATCTGAAAGCAGTGAATATCGAGTTGGGAAACAGTAAGGAACCGCAGCTTTACGATCTGAAGAAAGATCCGAAAGAAAAGAATAATGTGGCGGGTCAGAATCCGGAACTGGTAAAGAAGATGGCAGCACAGTTGGAGAAAATTGTAGATGGACGCTACGGTCTGCCACTATAAAAGAAATGCTTAGAGAGTAGCAGTGGGACTGGCGGTCTTGATTTCTAGTAAATCGGACGCCAGTCTTTTTTTTAAACCAAACGTAGGTTTTCACTGTTATCTTTCTATATAAATGATATATAAAGAAAGAACTTATGTTAGTAGTCGATTTAGGAAAATGGATGAACAAAATCCTGATAGATTGGGGGATAGATGCGAAGGTTGCCGATCGTTTTGATGAAACAATTATTGCTATACTGATGATAGCCATTGCTGTAGGGGTGGACTATCTTTGTCAGGCAATTCTAGTGGGAGGAATGAGGCAGTATACCCGCAGGAAACCGCATCTTTGGAATACATTGCTGATGAAACGTAAAGTGTTTCATAATCTGATTCATACGATTCCCGCCATCCTTGTCTATGCCCTGTTGCCGATGGCTTTCATGCGTGGCAAGGAACTGCTGGTTATTTCGCAGAAGGCTTGTGCCATTTATATCATCTTTTCTTTGCTGCTGGCTATCAATGGGATTCTGCTGATGATCATGGATATTTACGATGGAAAGGAGACAATGAAGAACCGACCGATGAAAGGATTCATTCAAGTACTTCAGGTACTTTTGTTTTTTATCGGGGGGATTGTGATTATCTCTATCCTTGTAAATAAATCGCCTGCTAGTCTGTTTGCGGGACTAGGTGCTTCGGCAGCCATCCTGATGCTGGTATTCAAGGATTCCATTTTGGGATTTGTGGCAGGTATTCAGCTTTCTGCCAATGATATGGTGCGTCCGGGAGACTGGATCACGCTTCCTTCCGGTGCCGCAAATGGTACGGTGCAGGAGATTACGCTTAACACGGTCAAGATTCAGAACTTTGATAATACGATTTCTACGGTTCCGCCTTATACGCTGGTCAGCAGTCCTTTTCAGAACTGGCGTGGCATGAAGGATTCCGGTGGGCGGCGGGTGATGAAGAATATTACACTGGACCTGACGACACTCCAGTTTTGTACGCCGGAGATGCTCGACCGTTATCGGAAAGAGATTCCACTCATGGCGGATTATCAGCCGGAGGAAGGAGTGGTGCCCACCAATTCACAGGTTTACCGGGTGTATATCGAGCGGTATCTTTGCAGTCTGCCGGTGGTGAATCAGGATTTGGATTTGATTATCAGTCAGAAAGAGGCTACCATGTACGGAGTTCCTATTCAGGTTTATTTCTTTTCCCGCAATAAGGTGTGGAAAGAGTACGAGCGGATTCAGTCGGATATCTTCGACCATTTGCTGGCGATGGTGCCGAAGTTCGACTTGAAGGTATACCAGTATTCTGACTAACTCTATAGGGGACATCTTTGCCACAGGCTTAGCACAACTGTGCCACGCCTGTGGCACGGCCGTGCCAAGCTGTTGGCATAGTTGTGCCAAAGCGTTGGCACAAGTCTTTCGCAGGGATGTTACGGATGATGCTCCGGTATGTCCCGTTAGTTAGCAAGGAAGGTCGTTAAAAGTCCGGACCGTTTCTAGCTTCTTTCATCAGTCGTTCGAAGCGTTTTACGATATCGGGATGTTGCGCAGCCACATCGTGTTCTTCTCTGATGTCCGTTTCCAGATTATAAAGCTGCATTTGCGTATTGCCTTTCCGGATGTCCGTGATGATTCCTTTCCATTTTCCCATGCGGATTGCTTTGTTGCCAATCCTTGGGTCAGGATATTCCCAATATAAATAAGTGTGTTCTTTTTGTTTCCCTTTTTTGCCGAGCAATGTGGGCAGAAAGCTGATTCCGTCCGTTGGCGGACAAGTGATGCCTGCCAGTTCTGCCAGCGTAGGCATAACGTCCTGAAAAGCGCAGATGTGGTCACTTTGCGTACCGGGTTTTATTTTGCCGGGCCATGTGATAATGGCGGGGACACGGATACCTCCTTCATGCAAGAAACATTTGCCCCATCCGTATGCTGAATTGAAAAGTCCCCCGCTGTTGAACCAGGGAGAATCGCTGCCTCCGTTGAATGTAGGACCATTATCGGAAGTAAACACAATCAAGGTATTCTCGTACAGATGTTCCGCTTTCAGTTTTTCGATCAGTTGGCCGATCTGCTCGTCGAAATAACTGATCATAGCCGCATAGGTAGCATGCGGATACCGGCAGGGCAGATATCCCGCTTGTCCGGTGTAAGGCTTTTCGTCCCCGAATTTCTCTACATAATGCTGTACCCAGCGTTCGGGTGCCTGAAGCGAGACGTGCGGCAGGGGAGTGGTCCACATCAGGAAAAACGGTTTGCGTTTATTGGCATCGACAAATCCCATCAGTTCATCAAAGATCAGATCGTTGGCATATTCCTTTTGCGTATATTTAGCGTAGCTGGCTGGATCGTTCGGATCGGCACCTTTATCCAGAGGGCTTCGGTGAGGGTCTGTCACTTTGTTGGACAGGTAGACACGTTCTTCGTCATTATACAGAAAAGGAGGATAGTATGTGTGCGACTGGCGCTGGCAATTGTATCCGTAGAATCGGTCGAATCCCTGTTTGTTGGGAGTTCCTTCGGAACCCGGATATCCCAGTCCCCACTTGCCGAAACATCCGGTGGTATATCCCGCTTGTTGCATCATTCGCCCGATAGTCATCGTGTTCGCCTGTAGGGGGAATTGCCCTTCCAGCTCTTTATGAACGTACACCGAGTCGTAGTTGTTTACTGCTCCGCGTTCGGCTAACTCATTGTTGAAGCGGATTTGCGCATGACCGGAGTGCATACCTGTCATCAGTACGCAGCGTGCCGGAGCTGATACGGGGGAACCGGAATAATGTTGTGTCAGTTTGATGCCTTCGCTGCATAAACGGTCGATATGGGGTGTTTCTATTTTGTCTTGTCCGAAGCAACCGATATCTCCATATCCCAGATCGTCCATTAAAATATAGATAACGTTGGGAGATGCGGGTTGGGTCTGTCCGTGCAGGTAACCGCTGCACAGGACGGGTATTGCGATCAATAAATTTCTTTTGTTCATGATGTTCTTTCTTTTAATCCCATTTATAATCTTTCGTTACTTCTTCTTTCAGAGCCGGTCCGAATTCGAATCCAGCTTCTTCGAACCATGCTTTGCGGTGAAGGATGTTCCGGTAGAACTGGTCGAAGTCAAGCGCTTCCCCCTCGTGCCACATCTGTTCGGACAGAGCGAGGATGCGTGGGAAAAGGCGTCGGTCTATCATTCGTTCCGTGACTCCGTCGTCGGTCCATAATGCGCAGCTCATACCAAGTATCAGAGGATTTTTCTCGCTGATGGCTTTGTCGGAAGGGTTGTTCAGATAGACATCTTTCAAGTCGAACGTACGTGCTTCCGTATATCCTTTCCACGGGGTGACGGGGAAGTTCAGATACGTATAGTAGTTGGAACTGCAAATGACCGGATAATGGTGTTTGACGGCGTTTCTGAGCGCGAGGTCTTTGTGTCCCCGATAGTTCCACCACTGGATAACGGTATTGTCCGGCAACGGGTAGCCGTCATGATAGACTACGTCGCCCCAGAAGATGGCTTTCCGTCCTTTCGACTTCAGATAGTTTGCCATTTGCGCAGAGAACCATAGCTGGAGGTCGTGACTGTCTTTGAGTCCTTCTGTGGTAATCCTTTTCCGGCAATCCGGGCATTGATCCCAGTTGCCTTTCGGGGCTTCGTCTCCGCCCAGATGTATGTAGGGAGAAGGAAAGAGGGCGCATACTTCATCCAGTACGTTTTTCAGGAAACGGAGAGTTCCGTCTTTTCCTGCACAAAATATGTTCTGGGTAAATCCGCTTTGCGGTATCTCTACCGGCAATCCGAAACAACCGAGCTCCGGATAGGCAGAGAGAGCAGCTTCGGCATGGCCCGGCATATCTATTTCGGGGACGATGGTGATATTCCGTTGACGGGCATATTCGATGATGTCCCGTATTTCTTCCTGTGTATAGAATCCCTGCTGTTCTTCTCCTTTGCCTACCGAACCGCCAGTCCGGGTGAGGTGCGGATATTGCTTGATTTCGATGCGCCATCCCAGTCCTTCTGTCAGATGCCAGTGGAAGTAGTTCATTTTGAGCAGTGAAGCCATGTCGATATACTTTCTGATGGTGGCAGCCTTTTGGAACTGACGTCCGGAGTCCAGTAAGAAGCAGCGCCACTGTGTGCGGGGATAGTCCGTCACGCTTGCGCAGGCAAAGGTGATAGATCCTGCTGAACCGGCTACCCATTGGCGTAGCGTTTGTACGGCATAGGTGAATCCTCCTTTGTCGGAGGCGCTGATTACCATCTGTTGCGGATGAATCCTGATCCGGTAACCTTCGGGGGGCAGGGATGAGTCGGTTATCCAGCAGATATCGGCTTTGGATTCTTTTTTTTGCCATTTGATGGGAGTGTGGGAGAGTACTTCTTCTCGAAAAAGGTTTAGATAAAAAGCGGTAGTGTCTTCGGCGTACATAGAAACCTTTTTCCCTAAAATCAGGTTGCCTGTCTGCATTTCTACTTGATTGGGGGTAGGAAATACGATTTGGGCGCGGACGGCGACTGTGTACGATAGAAGAAAGAGAGCTGTAAAAATTAGGTGCTTCATGGGGTACAGTGTGTTTATTTAGATTTTGTAAGAGTCGGCAAAAGGATTGCCCGTATTAGTCTGATGTCTCAAAAATACGAATAAATTTCAAGTACTCAATTATTCTTTTGAGTAAACTTACGAAATCAATACAGTTAAAAAGGGAAGAGGCAGTGTCAAATATCAAGGTCTTTCAGCCACGCTAATGACGAAATGCTTGTCCTGTCATTGGGATGACTGTCAAGAAGAGCCAATATTTGCCACAGCCTCTTCCGGTTAGTTCCGGATTATCCGGTTGGTGATGGATTACCGGTTAATTTCCTTCCTCCCATCCCGGATTCTGTTCGAGTTGGGGATTCAGTACCCGTTCGTTGCGTGGAATAGGATTGAGGTAATAGTAATCCGGCCATAGATGATTCTGTTTCGGATGGAATTCGAGATATCCTTCGGAGCCGCCACCGTCGATAGTCACATTGGTTCCTGCCGTGAAGTCGGATGCACGTACGTATTGTCCGAGTTTCTTCTTCAGTGCATAGTGGCATTTCTTCCATCTTCTCAGGTCGTCGAAACGGAATCCTTCGGCGAACAGTTCGATGCGTCGTTCCCGTCGTATTTCCCATAATAGCGGACTCACTTCGTAGTCGTTGGGATAATCCGGATTTCCGAGATCACGTTTCGGGTCGAAGGCTGAGTTTATTTCCGAGACTTTCATGAGTTTTACATTGGCACGCGGGCGCAGTTTGTTGATTGTGACGTCGGCAACTGTCTGGTCAAACTCGCCGAGTTCGCACATGGCTTCCGCGTAGTTCAGCATGACTTCTTCGATGCGGAAAATAGGCATATCCGTCTCTTCATTTCGTTGGCTGCCCATGCTCAGGTAGCAGCAATAGTATTTCCAGTTGTTATATCCGAAGGCAGACTTGTACCACGGCTGGTTCTCCAGATAGAAGTCAAAGTGAGGCGATGCACCCAGAATACCACCGTCATATCCTTGACGGAATGGCAATAACTTCTGTCGTTCCTTACTGGTGCCGTACCCGATTCCCATGCGGACGGTGAGGCTGTCGATAAAACTGCGGTCTTTGGAGTTATCCGTAAATTTCCATTTATTGTCCCAGGCTGTGCTGGAAGCCGAACGGTCTACCCGGTAAGGAGGAGTGACGTGCAGCCACAAACGATGGTCACGGTTGCTGAACTCGTCGTATATATCCTTGTCACCCAGATAGGCGTCACTCGTCCAGCGTGGCTTTCCGTCCGTGCACAGGTAACTGTCCACTAAGTCGCGGGTCGGATTGTAAAAGGAGGTGGCGGTCGTTCCCCCGATGCTGACAGCGTGCACTACACCGACAGCATCCGAATATTCTCTGTACAGAATGACACCGGTAACATCTTTCAGTTCCAGTGAACAGAACAGATCGTCGTAGCAGTCCGCCACGTTCGGATAAGTCTGCATCAGTTCGGCGGATACCCGTTTGCATTCCCGCAGATAAGTTTCGGCGTTGTTGAGTCCGTGATATTTGCGCCAGGTACCTTCGAAAAGGCAGAAGCGGGAGAGTAAAGCCTGTACACAAGCCTTGTTGATGGTGTTTCTGCCTTCTCCGTTCACGTTGATATTCTTTTCGGCAAATTGCAGGTCTTCCAGAATGTGACCGGCTATTTCATCTCTGGAGGCACGAGGGCCTTTGATCAGTTCTGTTTCGTCGTCGCTCAGCACATGATCAATCCAGGGTACGCCACCGTAAGCCGACAGGAGAGACAGGTAGCGGTAACTACGGAAAAAGTAACCGACGGAACGCCAGTTCGCCTTTTCTACATCCGTCATTTTCGAACCGTCAATGCGGTCGAGCATCAGGTTGACCCTTCGGATATAGCTGTAATAGTTCCAGGAAGTATTGTCTTTCTTGTCGGGGATGGTCACCAGTTTTCTGATCCAGTTGCTTTCGCTGGTTCCTCTTGTCTGGTTGTACGAGATATCGTCCGTAGAATTTTCCGAGCCATAGCCCAATGAAGGCAGGGTTTCATACAATCCCCAGGCGTATGCCTTGAAATTGTCGTATGTTTCAAAAGCCGTTTCGGCAGTCGGGTCTCCCAAAGGATACCTTTCCAGAAAATCGTTATTGAGACAGCTTGCTAACAAAACTGTACATATAAAGATTAAATATTTTCTCATAATACATTGGTTATTAGAATGTAACATTGATACCGAAAGAGAATTTTCTCATGAACGGATATTCCCAGGCACCTTTTGACAGCATATCGGTTTCCAGTCCTTCCGGCAGGTGATCCCACGTGTAGAGGTTCTCTCCGCTGAAGAATACTTTCACATCGTCGAAGTAGAGACGCTGGGACCATACTTTGGGCAAGGTATAGGAAAGCGTGATGTTTTGCAGTTTCAGGTAAGAGGCGTTGGCGAGATACTTCGACTGTTTCCAGTGGTTGTAGCTTGTGTTTACCCCGTCGTTGGAATACACGCGCGGATAATAAGCATTGGTGTTAGTCGGAGTCCAGAAGTCGAGAGTTTCTTTGAACAGGCTTCCCCAGCCTCCGGTAGGCCATGCGATCTGGTCGGTGCGCCAATAATCCCGTTTGCCTACGCCTCGGAGGAAAATAGAGAGGTCGAGTCCTTTCCAGCTGATTCCTGCGGTGATGCCGTAGTGGAAACGCGGAGTCGAGTTACCGATGATACGCTGGTCGCCGGGATTGTCGGCGGTTCCTTCGCCGCTCCAGATGGTTTCGGTATCGTCATCGAAGTTCTTATACAGCACGTCTCCCGGAAAAACTTTTCCTGCTCCTTTCGGAATGGGGATTCCCGGTTTTAGTGTACCGTCTGCGTTGAAGTCGTCTTCCGTGTAGAAGCGGTCGGTGACATATCCCCAGATTTCTCCCATTTTCATGCCTTTGCGGTAAATCTTGTCGCCTAGCAGGTTGGTCTCATTATTGTATTTCGTGATTTCACTTTGTGAGTCGTACAGGTTGAATCCGATCCGGTAGCTCCAGTCCTTGTTGATGCGGTCTCTCCAGTTCAGTTCCAGTTCCCAGCCGTACGTCTTCAGGTCAGCGGCGTTCTGTTTGGCGGCGGTGGCTCCCACTACCCACGGTAGGTCCATACCGGGTGCCAGCATCCCTTTGGTGTCGCGGCGATACCAGTCGAAAGTACCGTTAAAGCGGTTGTCGAAGAATCCGAAATCGACTCCGAAGTCCAGTGTATATACCTTTTCCCACGAGAAACTGCTGCTGACCATTGCCGGTGCATTCAGTGTAGTCGTCTTTTGTCCGTCCACCAGCCATTCCGTCAGGTAAGGTGACATAGAAGGGATGTAGGGATAGTTTTCCGGAGTGTTGTCCGGCTTCAGTATGATCTGGTTGCCGATAGAGCCCCATGAGGCACGTAGTTTCAAGTTTGACAGGAAGCTTTTGGTATTCTTCATGAATGCTTCTTCCGAAATGCGCCATCCGGCGGAGAAAGAAGGGAAGAAACCGAAACGGCTGTCTTTCGGGAAACGGGATGTACCGTCGTAACGTCCGTTGGCTTCGAACATGTATTTACCGTCGTAAGTGTAATTGACACGGTAGAACAAACCTCTGATAGCATATTCATCGAAACTGTCGGTGACGGATGCCGTTCCGGTAGAACCGGAGAGCGACGGCAGATTTTCCAGTAATACGTCCGTGCGCTGCGACCATTGCGATTCCTTATGACTCTCTTCCTGATTGTAACCACCCATAATAGAGATATCATGTTTACCTATTGAAAAGTCGTAATTGGCGAATGCGTTAATAGCGTTGTAATTGGTGAAACCTTGCGTCAGGGCATAACGTGAGTTCTCTACATTGTTCAGCAGCCCTGTAAAGTTGAATCCTATATACTTGTATTTGTTGACGTACATCCGGTTGTACTCGGTGATCCGGTTGTAGGTATATTCACCTGTTATTTTCAGTCCTTTCAGCGGAGAGATGATGACACGTCCCAAAGTACGCAGGTTGGTCTTCTTGATCACCCTCGGTTCTCCGTAGCGTACGAAAGTAGCGGACGTTTCGGCAGGATATTCGATGCCGTCTTGTTCGTACGGCAGGATGTTGTGGTAGGACGGCAGGTGCATGGCACTTCCCCAGACACCGTTTCGTCCGCCTTGCTCCACCTTGTTCTGGGTAGAGTTTGCATATCTGATATCCAGTTGGGTAGTTAGCCACTTGTTTACGTCGACACTCAGGAAGCTGGACATATTGATACGGTCAAATTTGTCTTTGTCCGTTACCAGAATGCCGTCCTCACCGGTATATCCCAGGCTTAGTCGGTAGCTGGTACGCTGGCTGCCTCCCGATACGGAGAAGCTGTGGTTCTGCATGAATCCGAAGTTATCCATCATATCGGCAAACATATCATTCTCCCGCATCAGGAACAGGTTGCCCTGATCGTCGAAAATATATCCGTTCGGATAATTGGAAGGATTCGCCTGATAGTCTCGTATGTAGCCTTCCCATTGGGTGATGTTTTTTCCGTCTACATAGGTATCGTTTGCCCATCCCATTTCCTTGTACGCCAGTACCGATTCCAGCGGACTTGCTTTCTGCGGAAGCTCCGATGCTTTCGAGAAAGAGAAGTTGTTGTTGTAATTGAATCTGGGAGCCATGTCCTTTTTACCTTGCTTCGTTGTAATCAGAATCACACCAAAAGCTGCGCGGGCACCATATATAGCTGCGGAAGCGGCATCTTTCAAAATAGATACGGATTCAATATCCTGCGGGTCAATCATGTTGATATCCATCGGTACGTTGTTTACCAATACGAGAGGCTCACCACCGTTGATGGAGGTTGTTCCACGGATATTGTACGTCATGTCGTCTCCCGGAGTTCCCGTTGTCGATTCAATTTTTAGTCCCGGCACGACTCCTTGCAGGGCAGCCGAAACGTTGGTAATCGGGCGGTCGCCCAACGACTCTTTGATATTTACAGAGGCTACAGCGCCGGTCATATTCACTTTTTTTTGTGTTCCGAATCCGATGACTACCACTTCATCCATAGTCTGGGTATCTTCCTGTAGCTGTATGTTGAAAAGTGTCTTGTTTTTGACTGTTACTTCTTGTGTGACGTAACCGATATAAGTAACCCGTAACTTACTGTTGGCAGGTACTTCCAGTGAGAATTCCCCATTCATGTCGGTAATGGTCGCTTGTTTGCTGCCGTCAACCAGAACATTTGCTCCAATCAGAGGTTCGCCCTGCGCATCTGTTACGGTTCCCCGTATTTTTATGGACTGCTGGGTAGAAGTAGTGTTGTTGGGGGCTGCTTCTGCCTTTGCCGGGACAGGAATGATAATAATATGCTTACCTTCCTGTCTGTAAGTGAATCCTGTTCCTTTGAGTACGGAGTTCAGAACAGAAGAGACTGCTTCTCTGACAAAATTGGCGCTGACCTTTTGTTTCACGTCCAGTTTCGTCTGATTATAAGCGATACTGAAATCGGTCTGATCTTCAATGATTTCGAATACTTTTAATAGAGGTTGGTTTTTCATAGATACCGTTATTGGCTGATTTTGCCCATAGGCTATGTTATAAAAACATAAAGCGAATAACAATATATAAAATTTATGAATTTTTACGGGATAACCTATGCCCGACAATTTATAAAATTTCATACTTTTGTGAGTTAATCATTAATACTAATTTAAGTGTACACAACTAATTTAAATGAAGTAATTTTGATTTGGGGGAGTTGGTATCCGCGAAATATCGACTCCCTTTTTTCTGTCTATCGGCCTCCTTTCTTATTTAGGGGTGAATAAATTAAGAGAATGTTCTCGTCTTCGACTTTATAGTCTATGTTTCCTATGGTTTTGGTCACGATATTCATGATCTCCTTGATAGGAGCTTTTTGTTTGAACTTGATGGTATATACATCGGTGGTAGCCAGATGCGGAGGGACGATGATGTGTATGTCGTATATTCTCTCTATCGTAATGAAAATATCACTGAGAGTCATTGCCGCAAAGTTCAGCTCGCCTCTGGTCCAGCCGGAGTAGACAGAGGCGTCGATAATCTTTTTATTAAATTCTCCGGACGGGTTGTCATATTCCAGTTGCTCGTTCGGTGTAAGGGTGATGATATCTTCATTGTTTGCTTTCTGAACGACTACGGAACCCGATTCCAAAGTAGTGGTTGTCTTCTCGTCTTCTGCATAAGCGTGTACGTTGAATTTAGTTCCCAATACTTTTACTTTCAGATGGTTGGTCTTGACGATAAATGGATGTTGCTTGTCTTTCTTTACGTCAAAATTAGCTTCTCCTATCAGATATACCGAACGGATATCCCCGGTGAACTTTTGCGGATATACCAGTAAAGTTCCTGAATTGAGGTATGCTGTGGTGCCGTCGGGCAAGGTAACCTGTTTTTGTTCGCCTCTGGGCACATAGTACTCGACAAGTTCTGTATGCTCTTCATTCGATTGTATATATAGGTAGGATGCTATCATAGAGAGCAGGGGAACCAGTAATACAGCCGCCACCTGCAGCCATTTGCGCAAGGTATACCTTGCAGTTGCCTTCCGCTGTCGGGGCGCAATTTTCCTGCGGAAGTTCTGATAGGAACGTTCAGTACTTGCATCGGCTTTGAAATTCTGGTCTTCCCATAATTCCATCAATGCTTCATCTTTTTCCGCCTGTTCACTGGAGTCGACAAGCCATTTCCATAACTTCTCTTTAAGTTCCGGACTGAACTTATCGGAAGTAAAGTTTTTAATTATTTTATGAGCGTTCGACATATTAGCGTATTTTAGGTGTGGTTACATATATAAGATACGTAACAGATTAATAACGCACAGCCTCTATTCTACTTTTTTTTAGAAAAATAGAATAAAGGTTATGAATAATGCTTTTCGGATGTCGGTAAGTGCTTGTGAAAGGTGGTTCTCTACTGTTCGTTTGTTGATGCTTAGTTCGCGGGCTATTTCTTCGTTGTTCATTCCTGATTCCCGGCTCATCTTATATATTTTCTGTCGTTGCGGAGGCATTTTTTCTACAACCATTGTCACCAATAGTTCGAGTTCTTTGAGGTGGATGTTGTCATCGGTTTCGTTGCTTTCCAGTGGCGGGATATACTTTTCGGTTTCTTTCTGCTGATAGTTCCTGAACAGTAGTGTGCGTTCGATGTGCCGATACACCGCATTTTTGGAAATGCGGAAAAGATAAGGTTTAAGGTTATTAATGGTATGGAGGGATGAGCGGTTGTTCCATAACGTAAGAAAGATGTCCTGCGATAAATCTTCGGCCTCTTCTTGCGATTGCAGTAGTCCGTTGATAAACCCTTTGATGCGGGGATAGTAGTATAGGAAGAAAGTTTTAAAGGCTTTCTCATCTCCTTCGCTAATAGCCTTCAGAAGTTGTTTTTCGTCAAAGGTTTCCATTGGGGGTATTTTTTGTAAATGCTGTAAACCCTGCAAAAATAAGTAAATTTTGTATCGAACCCCGTTTATTAACATAAAAAACTCTTTTTTTTCTTTCCGGCTATGTCCGGCGGAGTGGTTGACAGTGGATTTATATCCTCCTTGTATTTCGGCTAGTATAAAATGAGTTCAAAATCTGCGTAAACAGGAAGATGGTCACTGATTCCTCCCTGATATTTCATTCCTTTATAGGTACGGAAAGGTTCATCATCACCGTATTTCTTGTCTTCTGTCAATAGAAAGGGGAGGCGGGCAACAGTTGCTTTGTCTTCACCGGTGAAGAATTTAGAGGAAGTATCGAGTAAATTGCCGGATACGATCAAATGGTCGAGCAATCCCCATTTTCCGTGGTATTTATAGGAGCCAAAATGGCGGGATGTTGCTTTTCGGGCAAGCAGATGGTAGAGTTTCCGGGGATTGGGGAAGGTGACTGACTGTTGGGGATCAGTAGCTTCTAATATTTCTTTGATGGATTTATTGGTTGGGTAGTCATTAAAATCTCCCATGATGACCAGTTGTGGATGAAGGCGGATATTCAGCAGACTGTCGGCTTCTGTGCGTAGTATTCGGGCAGCGTGTAGCCGGTAAGGTTCGGATTCCTTGGCTCCACCGGACCGGGAAGGCAGATGGCAGACGATTACATCAAGTGTATCTCCGGTTAATAATAGTCCGCTGACGTGCAGTAAATCTCTTGTGGGGCGATGATGCTTGAATGAGGGGATGGGGATAGACCGGAAAGATAATAATTTGAATAGGTCACGTTGATATAATAAAGCAACATCAATCCCTCTCAGATCGGGAGAACTTGTCATAACATACCGGTAACTCAGTTCCTTTAAAGGAGAACGTCGTGTGAGATCACGTAGTACACTGTCGTTTTCTACTTCACAAAGACCTACAAGGGCGGGTGGATTCCATTCACCGACGGCAGTGATGACACGGGCCATATCAGCCAGTTTCTTCTTGTACTTGGTGTAGTTCCAGTGACGGATAGCGTCAGGGAGAAATTCATTATCGTTCTTTAGTGTATCGTGGTGAGTGTCAAAGAGGTTTTCTACATTCCAGCTCATGACACGAAAGGGAATTCGTTCTTCGGCGGAAGACTTCTTCTGGGAAACAGATTGTTTATTGCTGAACGATTCTTTTTCGGTAAGGGAAGTTTGCTTTGCAAAAGAAGTTTGCCCTATGATATAAGAGGGCACGAAAAAGAGCATTATAATAAAGATGACGGTCATAGCAAATCTTTTTCTGCTATCACCATCATCTTTTCTATGATATCTTACCTGACTGTTATTTCTTGGCAGGAACATGTGCCAGAATATCCAACAGGTGCTTCCAGAACTTCTCAACGGAAGGGATGTGCATCCGTTCGTCGGGAGAGTGTACTCCGGTGAGAGTAGGTCCGAAAGAGATCATATCTAAAGTCGGATACTTGTCGAGGAACAAACCGCATTCCAGTCCTGCGTGAATTGCTTTCACTTTCGCCTCTACACCGAAAAGTCGTTTGTAAGATTCTGCTGCCACTTCGAGGATAGCTGAATGAGGATTCGGCTTCCATCCCGGATAACCTTCACCGAAGGTCACATCAGCGCCTGCCAGCTGGAAGACGGCACGCACCGTATTCGCCATGTCATTGCGTGCAGATAAGATAGAGCTGCGTTGGCTGGTTTCGATGCGGATAATATGATTCGGTTTCATTTTGACAGAAGCAAGGTTGGTTGAAGTCTCTACCAGTCCGGGGATATCCTGACTCATGGCATATACACCGTGAGGAGCAGCATACAATGCTTTCAGCAAGCGGGTAGTAGTATCCTGGTCGATAGCCATTTTACGGGGAGTTTCCGATTCAAGAACCAGTTTCAGGTCCGGTTCGGTGACGGCCAGTTCGTTTTCTACTTCACTGGTGAAGATATTCAGTTCCGTGCGGACGTCATGTTTGGCATCTTCGGGAACTGCACAGATGGCGTATGCTTCGCGGGGGATGGCATTGCGCAGGTTACCTCCGTTGATTTCGCAGAGATACAGGTCCTGCCGGTTAGCCATTCGGGACAGGAATCGGTTCAGTATCTTGTTTGCATTGCCCCGTCCCAAGTGAATATCACCACCGGAGTGACCGCCTTTCAGTCCTTTTACTTCTACTTTAAAGAAAAAGTATCCTGCGGGGACTTCTACTTCTTTATAACTAAACTCTGCAACGGAGTCGATACCTCCGGCACATCCGATAAAGATTTCTCCTTCATCTTCGGAGTCGAGGTTCAGCAGAATATCACCGCTCATGAAACCTTCTTTCAGCTCGAAAGCTCCGGTCAGACCGGTTTCTTCATCTACGGTAAACAGGCATTCCAGCGGGCCGTGCTCGATGTTGTCATCCGCCAGGATAGCCAGTTCGGTAGCTACACCGATACCGTTATCAGCTCCGAGGGTAGTTCCTTTGGCTTTCAGCCATTCTCCGTCTATTTCTGTTTCGATAGGGTCGGTAAGGAAGTCGTGCTGTACATCATTGTTCTTTTCGCACACCATGTCGATGTGCGATTGCAATATGACAGTCTGAAGGTTTTCTTTGCCCGGAGTGGCGGGCTTTTTGATCAGTACGTTTCCTGCTTCATCTACATTGGTCTCCAGGTTATGTTTTACTCCGAATGCCTTTAGGTAGGCAATTATTTTCTCTTCCTTCTTGGAAGGACGCGGCACTTGGCAGATTTCCTCAAAATACTTGAATACGCCAGCCGGCTTAAGGTCTTTTTTTTCCATGCTTTTTTCTTTTATAATAGGAATAGGAGGTTCATTTTGGTTCCTCTTATTGCTAAATATGGTTAATTTGCTTGACTTATCTGAACTCATTTCTCATTAAAGCCTATCTTTGCACTCACAAAATTAATAGAAATGGTTGAGACTATACTGATAACTTTGTTAATAGTTGCTATTTCCCTGCTATTATTGGGGGTGAAAGTATTCTTTACGAAGGGGGGAAAGTTCCCGAATGGTCATGTGAGCGGTAATAAAGAGTTGCGTAAGAAAGGAATCGGTTGTGCGCAGTCGCAGGATCGTGAAGCACAAAAGAAATCACGTTTTTCTATTGATGAGTTGGAAAAAGCCTTGAACGATAGTATGAACTAATTAATTAAAAACAATATTTTAGAGTTATGAATAGAATAAACTACCTCATGAACGGTTTAGCTGCACTTGCGTTTATCGTTTTATTCTCACAATGCGCCGGCAAAGCTGATAATCAAGTTGCAACTACTCCGGCTTCGGCTAATGCAGAATTGTCTGGAATGAAAATAGCTTATGTTGAAATAGATACCTTGTTGGCTAAATACAATTTCTGTATTGACTTGAATGAGGCTATGGTAAAGAAGAGCGAAAATGTTCGCATGACGCTGAACCAGAAGATGACAGCTTTGAACAAAGAAAAACAGGAATTCCAAAAGAAATATGAAAGCAATGCTTTCCTGTCACCGGAAAGAGCTCAGCAGGAATACAATCGTTTGGCTAAAATGGAACAGGATTTGCAGGAATTGAGCAACAAACTTCAAAATGGTCTGATGGAAGACAATAATGCTAACAGTTTGCTTTTCCGTGATTCTATCAACGCTTTCCTGAAAGAATATAATAAGACTCGTGGATATAGCCTGATCTTCAGCAACACAGGTTTCGATAATCTGCTTTATGCTGATAGTGCATATAATATCACAAAAGAAATTGTAGATGGATTGAATGCCAGATATTCATCTGCTAAGAAATAAAAAACGTCTTTTTTAGGCCCTTGGGTTTCCTAAGGGCATTCATGATTTTAATAAATTGATGCCTGTTCAAGACTGAGAAGCTTTGAACAGGTTTTTTTATTTCTCTTCTTTTGCTTCTTCCTGTGGAATGCGGAAAGCGGTGTAAAGTTCAAGTACGGCAGCGATAGTCAGACAGGCAATCCATTCATTTCCATGGGTGGTAAACATGAAAGCTCCCGTCAGTATCAGCGCAAGTGCTCCGAATATCTGCTGGATGCGCAGACGCTTTAATATTTTGCTTTTTCCTTTAACCGGTGTGTTTACTTGTGCCAGAGCAATGAATCCGGCTCCGATGGTATAAATATAAGGAGCATAGTTCCATCCGGTGATATATACAGCAGCCCCTGTGAGAGCCATGATTGCGCCTACGGCGAAAAGTGCGGGTACTAATTGTTTCATTTATTATCTTCAAAAACGTAAATATCTTCGTTGGGCTTCTTCATCAGATACTTTTCACGTGCCACCTGTTCGATAGCATCCGGATTGCTGTTCAACTCGTTGAGACGTTTGGTGTTCTCTTCGTAGTCCGCTCGGTATTTTTCTATCTCTTCTTTCAGCTGGCTGATTTCGCGTTCGTATCCCAGACGGCGGAACAGGCTGTTCTCGTCCAGAAAACCAATGATAACAGCAAATGCAACGACGGTGATAAGATACTTACGTCGGCATATGAAACTCCAGATAGTGATCAGTTTATCCATAACTTCTCTTTTTTATATCCGCAAAGATAAAACTAATAACTTAAAAACTTACCGCTTTAGGTTCAAAACTTCTTTCTCTATCCTTTATTACTTATCACTTTTTTGTGTACATTTGCACTGAAAGCGAAAAATCAAAAAAAACAGAGAGAATCCCGGATATGGAGAACTATATTGTATCAGCTCGTAAGTACCGTCCGTCCACATTCGAATCGGTGGTGGGACAACGAGCGCTGACTACTACATTAAAGAATGCAATCGCTACCCAGAAATTGGCTCATGCTTATTTGTTTTGCGGACCGCGCGGGGTGGGAAAGACTACTTGTGCACGTATCTTCGCCAAAACCATCAACTGTATGACGCCTACTGCCGATGGTGAAGCCTGTAACGAATGCGAATCGTGTGTGGCTTTCAACGAACAGCGGTCGTATAATATCCATGAACTTGATGCCGCTTCCAACAATTCGGTGGATGATATCCGTCAATTGGTGGAACAGGTGCGCATCCCGCCACAGATCGGTAAATATAAGGTATATATTATCGATGAGGTGCACATGCTCTCGGCTTCCGCTTTCAACGCATTCCTGAAAACATTGGAAGAACCTCCCCGCCACGCTATCTTTATTCTGGCTACGACGGAGAAGCATAAGATTCTTCCGACTATCCTTTCCCGTTGCCAGATTTATGATTTTAACCGGATCAGTGTCGAAGATACGGTGAATCATTTGTCGTACGTTGCTGCAAAAGAAAATATTACGGCAGAACCCGAAGCGCTGAATGTCATTGCAATGAAAGCGGATGGAGGTATGCGTGACGCATTGTCTATCTTCGATCAGGTAGTGAGTTTTACGGGAGGGAATATTACTTATAAGAGTGTTATTGAGAACTTGAACGTTCTCGATTACGAATATTATTTCCGTCTGACGGATTGTTTTCTAGAAAACAGGGTAAGTGATGCCTTGTTGCTTTTCAATGATGTGCTGAATAAAGGATTTGACGGTAGTCACTTCATCACCGGATTATCTTCTCATTGCCGGGATTTGCTGGTCAGTAAGGATGCAGCTACCTTGCCATTACTGGAAGTAGGGGCGAGCATACGTCAGCGTTATCAGGAACAGGCGCAGAAATGCCCGTTGCAGTTCCTTTACCGTGCGATGAAGCTTTGCAATGATTGTGATTTGAATTACCGTGCCAGCAAGAACAAGCGCTTACTGGTGGAACTGACCTTGATACAGGTTGCCCAGCTTACCACCGAGGGGGATGACGTAAGTGGTGGGCGTGGCCCTAAGCAGACCATAAAACCCGTATTCACCCAACCTGCCGCAGCTCAGCAGCCGCAGGTCGCTTCTGCACCGTCTGCTCAACAGACTACTGTTCATACTGCTCCGTCTCCGGCTATTGCGCCGTCTGCCGCTAATACTGCTGTGCGTCAACCGCAGGTATCTGTTGCTTCGGGGGCTGCTGCTCCGGCAAATACTGCTTCCGCGCCGTCACAGAGTGTTGGAATCTCTTCGATTTCCAAAGAGGAACGGAAGATTCCTGTAATGAAGATGTCTAGTTTGGGAGTATCTATCAAAAATCCGCAACGTGATCAGGCTGCTCAGAATACAGCCAAAACCAATGTTGCTCAGGTGCAAACACAGCCGGAAGAAGACTTTATTTTCAATGACAGAGATTTGAATTATTACTGGCAGGAATATGCGGGACAGTTACCCAAAGAACAGGTGGCCATTGCAAAGCGTATGCAAGTGATACGTCCGGTATTGTTGAATAATTCGACTACTTTTGAAGTAGTGGTCGATAATGAGATTGCTGCTAAAGATTTTACAGCTTTGATTCCGGAATTACAGACTTATCTTCGTGGAAGATTGAAGAACAGCAAAGTGGCGATGACAGTGCGGGTAAGTGAACCTGCAGAAACTGTTCGGGCGGTTGGTCGTGTCGAGAAGTTCCAGATGATGGCACAGAAGAATCAGGCGCTGATGCAACTGAAAGATGAGTTCGGACTCGAATTATATTAATGTACTGATTTCTATAAGATTTCCATCCGGATCTTTAAAGTAAATGCTCCGGATGGCTATGAAAGCAATACTAATGCAAACGTTGATTCATTCTGTCACCGTATCCGTCGCTATACCTTTCTTCCGGCATAATGATCCATAGAATAAGATAAATAATAATTCCTGCAAAAGCAGTGAAGATGGTGGCTAGTGCATAGACTATTCTTACTAAAGTAGGGTCCCATCCGAAGTATTCGGCTAAACCTCCGCATACTCCGGCTATCATTCGTTCCTTTCTGGAACGAGTTAGTTTTTTGTTGTTTTCCATAAAGCGATTGTATTAATAAAAAATAAGTCCTGTAAATCTTTCGCTTTACAGGACTTGTCTTTTAAAATTTCTTTGGGGTGGAAGACCGGACTCGAACCGGCGACATTCAGAACCACAATCTGACGCTCTAACCAACTGAACTACATCCACCATGTCTGCGTTTCTCTAACGCGGTGCAAAGATAGATATTATCTTTAAATCTCCAAAAGATTCTGCTACTTTTTTTTATAAAAAAGATATTCTTTTATTCCCCGATTATGCTTGCTGAAGAGGGATCGCGCATCATTTGCAAAGATTCTCAGAGAGTTACGTGCATTTACGGAAATGGAGTCAGTGGGGAAATTAATTGGTAGTAATTGATGATTCTTTTTTCCTGATTGAGCGGGACGGGCTGTCCATACCAGGCTATATTCGCAATGGTTGAGTCGGGTGGTACTATCTTTTACTAATTCCATTTTTACCATCAGGCCGCCATCCGTGCGACGGGCGGACATATTGGAAATATAATTCCCCAGTGAATATACTACCAGATGCTTCCCGTTTGTCAGACTGTCTTCGCGAACTTCGATAGGCTGCACAACATGAGGATGACAACCGATTATGTGATTTACTCCTTTTCGAAGCAGCCAATCGGTCAGAAACTTCTGTTCTTTGTCAGGGAGTGACTGGTATTCGATTCCCCAATGCATACAAGCAATAATTGCATCGGGGTTCATTGTTTTACTTGCTTCGATATCTTTGGATATAATGGTCGTATCAGTATAATTAACGATGTTGGGCGGAGTGACAGGGATTCCGTTTGTTCCGTATGTATAGTTGAGTATGGCAATGCGGAAGCCTTTTTTTTCTAATAAAAGAGGGTATTTATTTTCACGCTCTTCAGCGTTGAGGTACGTTCCGGCGTGTGGAATTTTTAAGGAGTCTATTAATTGTATAGTGCGTTCTAAGCCTTTTCTGCCACGGTCGAGACTATGGTTATTGGCGGTTATCAGTACATTGAATCCGGCATTATGGATAGCGGTCAGATATTCATCGGGAGCGCTGAAAGCGGGATAGCCTTTGTACGGTTTTCCTCCGAGAGTAACTTCCAGATTAGCTATGGCAAAGTCAGCACTTTGAATTTCGTCTTTGACATATTCAAAATAGCTGGAATAATCGTAGCCTCCTGTCGCAGTACGTGCAGCGTTAATTTGTCCTTGATGCTGCATAAGATCCCCTGCAAAAAGAAGCGAAAGGGTGTCTGTTTGCAGGCTGTCAGTTGTCAGTATCTGTGTGGTAGTATCATTTTCTTGCGCTTTGCTGATACAAGAGAATTGTGTAACCAGAAGAAGGGATACTAATAGTTCTTTCATACGTTCAAGAGGATTATAATGTCTTTTCGAGAATGATTGTTACTTAGGCAGGAAACGGACATAATAAGAGAGGGAGAGTCGTAATTGTTTTCATAACTGTCAGATTAAGGGAAGGAAAAGGACAGTGAAACACATTTCACTGTCCTTCAATATTCTACTTGTAAATAGCTTTTTTACCGGCTAAAAGTGTATTTTTCATTAATGATACAATCGTCATCGGACCCACGCCGCCCGGTACGGGAGTGATGAATGAGCACTTAGGCGCTACCTCATCAAACTTCACATCGCCTGTCAGCTTGAAGCCGGATTTTTTGCTGGCGTCCGGAACACGGGTAGTACCTACGTCGATTACTACTGCACCTTCTTTTACCATTTCTTCTTTCACGAAGTTGGGTTGTCCCAAAGCAGCGATAATAATATCTGCTTCCTGACATTCTTTTACCAGGTCTTTGCTGCGGCTATGGCATACAGTGACGGTTGCATCTCCCGGGTACGCTTTCTGCATCATCAGTGAAGCCATCGGTTTGCCGACAATATTGCTGCGGCCGAGTACAACACATTTCTTTCCCGACGTCTCTATCTCATAGCGTTTCAGCAGTTCAAGAATACCGTTCGGGGTGGCGGATACATAGCAGGGAAGTCCGATAGACATGCGTCCCACGTTGATAGGGTGGAATCCGTCTACATCTTTACGATAGTCGATCGTTTCGATAACTTTCTGTTCGGAGATATGTTTGGGTAACGGGAGCTGTACGATAAATCCATCTACGTCGTCGTCATTGTTTAGTTCGCGTACTTTGGCGAGTAGTTCTTCTTCGGTCACGTCACTTTCGTAACGGATGAGGGAGGATTTGAATCCACATACTTCGCAGGCTTTTACTTTGGCGGCTACATACGTTTCGCTGCCACCATCATGTCCTACAAGGATTGCTGCCAGATGCGGGCGTTTGCCGCCACGAGCAACAATTTCGGCTACTTCGGCTGCAATCTCTTGTTTCACTTGTTCGGAAATGGCTTTTCCGTCTATCAGAGTCATATTTTCAGAGTATTTATTGGTGATGGACAAAAGTAAAATAAATAACTGAACTCTCCAAAAGGAATGGACTTTTTGTGGAGAGGGGACAGCGGAACATATTGGAATGCGAGTAGGAAAGAAGGTAAAAAGTACAAGGGAAAGCTCTGATTTTCAGGCAAGAAAAACAGAGCCTCTGTTTAGGTGAAACGGAGGCTCTGTTTACATCAATCAGAGGCTCTGTTCGGGTGAAATGGAGCCTCTGTTTGGTCTTGTCAGATCATGTTCTTATTTGTCAGCAATTTGCCTTTATACTCTCCGGTCAATGTACGGAGGAAGGCGACAATCTTATCTACTTCCGGTTGTGGCAGGTCGATGCCTAACTGATATTTGGCCATGGCGCGAACCGCATCATCCATAGTAGCCATGCTGCCGTCGTGGAAATAAGGAGCGGTCAGTTCAATATTTCTCAATCCCGGCACTTTGAAGCGGTGACGGTCACGCTCTGCTTTTGTCTGCTTGAATCGTCCGTTGTCTTCTTCAGTCATTTCTGCCTGACGGTCTGCGAAATAATCATGCTGTACACCGATCAGTTCATAAGATTGTCCTCCGAGGATTTCTCCCACATGACAAGTCGCACAGTCATATTTCTTGAAAAGGTCGTATCCGGCGATTTCATCTGCGGTGATGGCATCTTTCTGTCCTTTCAGATAACGGTCGAAGCGTGAATTAGGAGTCAGCAATGTTTTTTCGAACTCCTGAATAGCATTTGTGATATTCTTTTCGCTCAATCCGTCGGGATATACTTCGTTGAATGCTACTACGAAATTCTTGTCTTCTGCCAGTTTGCTGATGATCTGATCGAATGACTCGCAAGCCATTTCTACCGGATTCAATGGAGGGCCGGCAGCTTGTTCTGCCAGAGTTCCGGCACGTCCGTCCCAGAATTGAACAAAGTTATAGGCAGCATTGTATACGGTCGGGGCATTGACGCCGCCCAACTGACCGCCTACTCCTTCAGAATACTGCTTGTTGTCAACGCCACCGGTATCCAGACCATGACAGCTGGCACATGAAACGGTGTTGTCTGCCGATAAGCGGGTGTCGTGATACAACAGATTTCCTAAGACCACTTTGCGTACATCGACTGAGATCGAGTCGGCAATAGGACGAATCGGTTCGTTAATGAAATCAGGTGCTACTGCCACATCGGTATACAGTCCCATGCGGTGATGTTTTACCCAGCTCAGTGCTACCTCTTTCTTTGCATCATTGAAAGAAGCTCCCCAATGTACAAGGTAATACTTTGCCTGCGGCATCTTTCCGTCGAGGATTACTTTTTCTACTTTAGCCAGATCAACCGGATTGAGAGGGCGTCCTTCCTTCATGTCTTTCTCCATCTGAGTCATGTCGAAAGCGCGATAGGCTTTGCTCACGTCTTCCATTACAATTTTTCCGGCTACAGGCATATTTGCATAGAACGGTAGTTCCGGCGTCGAGGTATGGCATCTCAGGCATCCTGCATCCGTAATAATCTGTTGCATCTGCACGTTTGCTTCCAAATCGGCAGAAGGCACCCGATGCATCAGTCGGTAAATGACTACCAATGCCGCCACGACTACCAATAATGCTACGATTAGTTTTGTACTTCTCTTCATTTCACATTTGTTTTTTGAGGTTAGTTATTACGATTATATAAATGTACGCTTTGTTGGGCCGCCGGCAGGTAATTGACTCCATACCAGCACATTTGTAAAGCAAGGAAGGAGACTATGAGCAGGGCATAGAGTGTTTTCCGTCCGGTTCTTCTGAACAGGCGGAGGTGGATGTAGAGCAAATATCCCATCCAGGTGATGGCTGCCCAAGTTTCTTTGGGGTCCCAGCTCCAGTAGTTTCCCCAAGCCTCCTTTGCCCAGAGAGAACCTAGCAGCATACCGATGGAAAGAAAAGCGACGCCTGCGTAGACCAGATTGTCTGCTGTATGCAGGTATTCTTCTTTATGACGGAACAGTCCGGTCAGGGCGATGATGAAAGCACATCCCAGAACGGAATAAGAGAACATATATACGGTTACATGCGGGATGAACCATACACTTTGCAGCGCCGGCATCAATGACTGATCGTGTATCTCGGGCTTCATCAAATTAATGATCACAAAAACTGTAGAAAGTAACGTCGAGAAAGAGAGAATCCAGCGATACTTCCATCTGATATAGGTTAGCAATCCTGCTATTCCCATAAAGAATGAATACCACAATCGGGTTTCTCCCATAGTGCGTAATGGAGGGCGCTGGAGGAATATCCATAATCCGGCAATAAATATTCCCAATATAATAATGCCGCCGGAAGTAAAAACGATTGCCACCTTACTCTTCGATGATGAACGAAGGGCAAATACAGCTCCTGCCAACCATAAGCAGATGGATACTGCTGCAAATACATAGAAGTTATCCCAGTTTATCATACGCTTTAGCTCCGTTTATAAATAAAAGAACTGCTCCTGCAAGCATCATCAGAATACCCGCTACCATCACATATTTCCAGGGCTGTTTTACGACCTGTAGAATGCAGTAATTGCTTTCGTTGCCTTTTGTTACGTCGTATCCGGTGAGGTAGACGTCTTCCCCCAGTCGGTAGGAATAGGGATGGTTTACTTCCAGCAGAACGTTCTCATTCCCCAAACGTACATTGGCGGAAAAGCGGGAAGGACGTCCGTTCGGGTAATATTCTACAGCGAACGAATTGAGTTCCATATCATAATCTAAATAGTAAGATGTGCCATTCATGTCGAATGCCTCATGCGTTGGTTCACCTTTATATAAAGGTACGCGTAGTGTCCGTGTGTCACTGCTACCTAGAAATCCGGCAAACAGAGCCAGCCATAAACCTGCATGATTCAGAATAAAGCGCCAGCGTGCTTGTTTGCGATGCCGACAGGCGTGGATGGTGATCATTGCCAGATTGCTTAATAATAATAAGAGTATAGAAATGAATATCCATGAAGTCATGAAATTGTAACATCCCAATGAGGCTGATATTCCATTGCGCATTTCGGCTTCCGGTTCAGATAGCTGGGGGAAAAGTCCTATGATCAGGCAACCACCGATAAACAGACTGATAGATAAAACGCTGGCTTTGGATGAACCGAGAAAACGGGTGGTTCTTAGATTATTATATTCTTTATATAGTATCCATAACAGGAAAAGCCAGATCGCTGCAAAGATGATATTCAGCGGAAAGGCGAGAAAAGAAACAGGAAAGTTTCCTGTGGACAGCTGCATGGCTGCTGCTAATAAAATGTAACCTACTACATATACATAGTACATATTCGTGCTTCTGTTTTGTTATCTTTTGCAAAGTAAAGAAATAAAAATGAATATTCACATAAAATCTTTATAAAATTGTAATCATTACAAGTGGATAATGATATTAATATGAATTTAGGATAATCCTTCAGTGTAGTTGTTGGTGAAAGGAGAGAGGATATGAAAGCTAAAGCTACGCTTTACAAGGTATAAAGCTATGCTTTTCACTTCCTAAAGCATAGCTTTATACCTTGTAAAACGCAGTGTTTTATATTGGGCTTACTATAGCGGGAGTAATCACTACAAGAGGTAGTGAAAAGTGGGAACTTGTAGAATTGAAGCTGTCTGATAAAAAGCTGATTAATATGAGAAAGTGGATTCTGTGATAACAAAAACAAAGGAGGAAGCTCAAGCCTCCTCCTTCTATCTGAAACAGAATAAAATTCTTTTTATTTTCTCATTTTTGGCATCATCTTGCCCATTTTGCTGCTGGTCACCATCTTCATCATTTTGCGAGTCTGGTCGAACTGTTTCAGCAAACGGTTTACTTCCTGAATCGTTGTTCCGCTACCTTTAGCGATACGTGTACGGCGTGAGCCGTTCAGTAATTCCGGATTGGAACGTTCTGCCGGAGTCATGGAGTAGATGATCGCTTCGATGCTCTTGAAAGCATTGTCGTCGATATCGATATCTTTGATAGCTTTGCCTACGCCCGGGATCATGGATGCAAGTTCTTTCAGATTACCCATCTTCTTGATCTGGGCAATCTGGCTGAGGAAGTCGTTGAAGTCGAACTGATTCTTGGCAATCTTCTTTTGCAGACGTTTGGCCTCTTCTTCGTCATACTGTTCCTGAGCACGTTCTACCAGTGAAACGATGTCACCCATACCGAGGATACGGTCTGCCATACGTGCCGGGTGGAACTGGTCGATAGCATCCAGCTTTTCACCTGTACCCACAAATTTAATCGGCTTGTTGACTACCGAACGGATAGAAAGGGCCGCACCACCACGGGTGTCACCATCCAGTTTGGTCAGTACCACACCGTTGAAGTCCAGGCGTTCGTTAAATTCTTTGGCTGTATTGACGGCATCCTGTCCTGTCATGGAGTCTACCACGAACAGAATTTCGTCCGGATTGATTGCTTCCTTGATAGCGGTGATCTCGTTCATCATCTGTTCGTCTACGGCCAGACGTCCGGCTGTATCGACGATTACGAGGTCATATCCTTTGGCTTTAGCTTCTTGAATGGCGTGTTGTGCAATCTCTACCGGATTTTTGCTGTCCAGTTCTGAGTACATCGGCACTTCAATTTGTTCTGCCAATACACGCAACTGTTCGATAGCTGCCGGACGGTAAACGTCACAAGCTACCAGTAATGGTTTGCGATTCTTCTTTGTTTTCAGCATGCGTGCCAACTTACCGGAGAAAGTAGTCTTACCCGAACCTTGCAGACCTGACATCAGGATTACTGCCGGACGGGATTCGAGGTTGATTTCTACCGTCTCGCCACCCATCAACTGGGTTAGTTCGTCGTGCACAATCTTCACCATCAACTGGCTTGGCTTCACAGCCGTAAGTACATTCTGACCGATGGCTTTTTCCTTCACCGTGTCAGTGAAAGTTTTTGCAACCTTGTAGTTAACGTCGGCATCAAGCAATGCCTTACGTACATCTTTCAGCGTCTCCGCCACGTTAATTTCGGTGATTTTGCCTTCACCTTTCAGAATCTTGAATGACCGTTCTAGTCTTTCACTTAAATTATCGAACATAGTTGTTTAATTACGAATTAATTATTTGAGCCTGCAAATGTACAAAAATCTCTTGTATTTATATCTTTTTATTCTGCCATTTTGCTTTTTTGAGGTAAATATAGCTTGTTATCAACAGCAAGGTATAGTACAGAATCTCAATCGTAAAGCAGATTTCAATCGGTGCTTTGAGCCACATTCCGACGAAAACGATGTAGGAACCGTAAATGGCAATCGTGATGGTTTCGAGCAACAGGGCTGCCTGCGTATTTCCTGTTCCGGAGATGCCGTTGAATACGACATTGGCTACTGATGCAATGAGCATGGCGCAGCAGATAACGTATACCGAAGGTACGGACTCGGTGATTAACGCTGCTTCGCTGGTATATACGGAGAGGAGGAACTGAGGAAACAAAACCGACAATCCCACCAGTCCTAGCATGATGAAGAACGAGAATCGGGCTATTTTATTGATAAGCGGCATGACGTATTGGATACCTCCTGCGCCGATGGCATTGCTGACAAGGCTGTTGGTCGTTGTTGCCAGTGCATTCACCGGAATCAGCAGTACGACGTAGATACTACGGACAATATTGGCAATGGCCAGTTCCCGTTGTCCCAACCGTTCTACGGCAACAAAGAACACGAACCAGGTCGCCATCGATAAGAAATATTGAAGCATCGTGAAGCAAGAAATGCTGAGAATACGCATCAGCAATGCCGGATCGAACGAGCGCAGACGATTCAGACCATACTTTTTCAAATCAACACTGATATATGTATAGATAAGGAAGAAGAGAATGGAAGAGGCTTCCGCCAGTACAGAAGCGATGGCAGCTCCCTTGATTCCCATTTCCGGCAGACCGAATTTACCAAAAATCAGTGCATAGTCCAATATGACGTTGGTTAATGCCATGACAACAGCATTGATGGTCAAGACCTTGGTACGTGTGATGCCGATGTACAGGGCACGGAACATGACATTGACAAACGAGAAGAAGAACCCGTAAATACGCCAGTCCAGAAACTCCATAGTGCCTTCGTAGATGGATTCGGAAGAAACCAGCAACCGCATGATATTTCCTCCGAACGCTTTGGTGAAGCCGAACATCAATATAGCTATCAACAGGAGGAACATAATCCCCTGAATCATTACGGGACCTACATCACTGTAGCGTCCTTCTCCATTGCGTCGTGCAATGACAATTTGTGATCCTGTGCTGAATCCGAAAGCGATGGTGAATATACATATATAAAATAGTCCACCCATAGCCGAAGCTCCCAGGGCCACTTCACTAACGTGCCCTAAGAATGCGGTATCGGTGACATTGATGACATTTTGCGCCAGCAAGCTGAGTAGTATCGGGTAACTGACACTCCAAATCTGTTTGTTGGTATACATAATTAAGCGTTTAAGTTTACAGTTTGCAAAGATAGCGCTTTATTCCGATTCTGAAGCAATGGGATAGGTGAAAACAATTTCCGGGCCTTCCGTTCCCCGGGCGTTTACCTGATAGCTTCCTCCGAAGTAAGCCAGCAATAACTGGTTGATCTCATGCCTGATGCCGGTCTCCTGTGAGGTGAAAGCCTCGTCCGCCAATGGAGAGTTGAGAATGCGGAAATAAAGCATTTCACCTTTCCGGCTTAATGTAAAGCGGATAATCCGTTCCTCCTGTTGTCCCTCTGTTTCATGTTCATGCGGATAGGTCAGGGTACTGAGCAGAGCGTATCCCAATCGGGTGGTATCTGTGCGAAGGGACAGTGACTCGACTTCCGGAGTGAAGCGGACTTGAATGCCTGTCTTTTCATTATTCATGCGTGCCATGTAGCATACTTCGTTGCAAAGTGAGACAGCATCATAGTCTTGTATCTGGAACTTCATCATTTTGGCTTCCAGACGAGACAGGTCGAGTACATCATTGACCAGTCTCATTAATCTTTCTGAGCTTTGGTGGATGATCGCCGAGTATTCTTCTCTTGTTTTTTCATCTATATTCGGTTCGCTGGCTATGAGTTGCGAGAAACCTACCACGTTGTTGAGCGGGGTCCGGATGTTATAACTCATGTTTGACAGGAAGCGATTTTTTATTTCGTTGGTTACCCGTACCGTTTCCGCTGCTTTGCGTATTTCGCTCTCGGAATATTTCAGGGCTTTGCGGATTTTGGAGAGCCGGAATAGGGAAATAAATAATACGATCAGAATGGCACTGATTACGATCAGGCTGATCAGACGTATTTGGTTGGTCTGCTTTTGTTGTTCCAGTTCTATCTTATCCAGATTATAGCTTTTTTTGATTTGCTCCATTTGGGTGTTGGAGAGTGCCATGGCAGCTGAGTCCTTGATGGCCAGTGCCTGTTGGTAGAGAGTTGTCGCTCTGTTATTATCTCCGGCTTCCACCCATATTTTAGCCTGTTTCAGCAGTTGTTCGGCATAGTCGCTGGTGAAATCTTTCTTGAGCATAGTTAATGTCGTGTCGATGTAGGCTGATGCCTGCTGATATTGTTTGATACTCTGATAGTATTTCGCATAGATGTCGTAGTAGAGCACCTTATACATGAAATAGGTATTTTCAGTCAGATACTTTTTAGACTTTTCTATATGTGAATAAGCAATTTGGGGCTGATTGGTATTCAGGTAATAATGCGCATAGAAAATCTCATTGAAAATGAATACGTCTGCAAATCCGTCTTTTAGAGATGGATTGTCAATGATGAATTTACGGAGTACATTTTCCAACTCTTGCAGGTATTTTAGTTGCCTGTAATTGTCCTTCATTTCTTTGGTTACGGATATGAGCTGTGACAGGACGGAGATATGGACTACTGCATTGCCATTCTTTGGAAGCAGCCTGTAGGCTTCTTCCAATGCTTTGAGCCCCTCGTCCCAGCGCTGGCTGCCGATATATGCGTTGGACAGGCACTGATAAGCAGCTACCGTTCCACGGTTATTGTCAATATCAAGGGCTTTCTGTTTCATCTTGTTTGCTTCGCTGATGGCAAGCTCATATTGTTCGGTAAAGGTGTATAGGTCAATCTGAAAGCGTCGGGCGTCGAAGAAATAATCCCATAAACCGGATTTTTGTACCAACGGTTCCATCTTGACTATCCATTTGGCTACACTATCCTGTTCGCAACGGTTGTAATAATACAACAAATGATAATAAGCGGCTAAACTGGCATACTTGTCATTTTTCAGTTTTAACGCTTCCTGCATCAGCGAATCCGAATACTGGATACATTTGTAGTTGTTCTGCTCTATCTTGATAATGTCGTTCAGGGTAGAGAGGCGTGTGGTGTCATGCGGCAGTGTTTGCAACACTTGCAGCAGACTGTCTGAGGCTGTATCGGTGTTTGCATAGCCCGACAGTAGGCCATAGCAGGTGATGATCAGTAATATCAGTCGTTTCATCGTGTTTCCTCCTTCTTTATCTGCGCATGGCAAATCGGGTGTGTGAACAGAAAACGTGCTCCTTTGTCATAGTCCGGGTCGATCCATATTTTGCCTCCCAGTTGCTCAATGATAAGCTGGCAGATAGATAATCCGAGTCCTGTGCCTTGTGCGTTTTCATCGAGCTTTTCGAAGCGGTTGAATATCTTGTTCTGGTTCTCCTTGGAGATTCCGCAACCGGTATCACTAACGGAGAAAAGGGCCGTATCTTCCGTTTGTTTCACCAGTTCCAGGGTGATAGTGCCTTGTGCAGTAAACTTTGTGGCGTTGATAAGCAGATTGATCAGTACTTGTTGCAGGCGGGCACTGTCCGTGGTCAGCTTCAGTGAACTGAGAGAGGTGGAAAACCGTACTTCCGCTTGAGTCTGCTTTATTTTCTCTACCATGTCGATGACATTTCTGCATAGCGCTACAATATCACACTCGTTGAATTTGAATTGCATTTTTCCAATTTCAAGGCTGGATAAGTCAATTACATCATTAATCAGTTTGAGCAGCAGTTCTGAGTTCTGCTGGATGATATCGTTGCACTGTTGTTTCGTTTCGTTGTCGATGGATTCTTCTGTCAGAATAGCTGAAAAACCAGATAAAGCATTGAGCGGAGTACGAATCTCATGGCTCATATTGGAGAGAAAAAGGCTTTTGGTGTGGATAGACTTTTCTGCTTGTTTCTTGGCTTTTTCCTGTTCCTGTTGTGATTGCAGAAGACGATTGTTGGTGCGCTTGATGCGGAAAATGGCAATGATGATCAGTACTACGATCACTAAGATCACAGACAGACTCCAATAATAGAGATTTTTTTGTATGTTGATATAATTAAGTTCGCTTTTATCTATCTGATACAGGGTATGCAGTTCGTTTATCTGGCTGAGATAACTTTGGGCGTCCAATGAATCTTTGAGATGATTAATCTCCTCATAAATCTTGCACGCCTCTTGTTTCTGATTCATAAGTACCAGGACTTTGGCGCGTTCCTGTAATAACTGAACATGTCTGAATAAAGCCGTTTTCTTTGTTATGGTGAGTAATTCTTCATATTCTTTCAGCGCTTTATCATATTCTTTTGACTCAATATGATAGCCGGCATACATATAGTTGCTGATTGAAGAATAGTAGGGATACGGATATTTTTCGTAGATGGAGTCCAGCTGTTTCAGATACTCCAGTGCTTTTGGAAGGTTGTTTGTCTGTATATAATAATAGGCATAGCTGCAAGGCAGATAGAAGTCATCGGGCAAACCTGATTCTTTATGGTAAAGAGACTCCAGATAGGCAAAATCTTTTTCGATATCTGTCATTTGCCTGTATTTGAGTTTGCTCAGGATCAAATGAAACATGCTTGTCTTAAGATATGGAATACTTGCCGGAATTTTTTGCATTATTTTCAAGGATTCCTCATAAGACTCTATAGCAGACTGGGGATTTCCCGAACTTTGGTAGGTGTCTGCAAGGGCACGCAATGCCAGTGCCGTTCCGAAAGGATAATCTATAGCTTTGGCTTGCTGATACATTGAGTTGGCGTTGTTGACTGCCAGACTGATATTTCCTTCTGTAATTAATGCCTGAACTGCCATCATTTTCAATGGAAACAGAATATGATATTCTTGCTGCTTTTCAAGTTCGGGGCTTAAGAGCTTTTCCCATAAGATGATGCTGTCCGTTGTAATATCGATATTTGTATTGAAAGAAAGATCATGCTCGACAAGTGGCTGGAGTAAGGTAAGTCGTTCTTTGTTCAGGTTTGTTGCATGGAGAGCCGCCGATATGAATATGGCTGCAATGAGTGCTATTATATGCTGTAAATTACTATTCACTATTTTGTTTGCTCGTATGGTGATGTGCAAAAGAAATAAAAAGAGCGAAGACTGGCAAGCAATCTTCACTCTTTTTTATAGAATTATTTTCTTTTGAGGATCTCCCGTGCCCCAGGACCTTCGTGGCTGGGGTAGCCGGGAGTATGATTTCTGCACCGGGGATCGGCATCTACCTTCAAACTGCGGTAATCATCTTTGGAACGTGTGATGTAATCGTCCAGCAAAGCACGATGCTCGGCGAGTATTTTGGAGTATTTAGGGTCTTTGGCAAGATTTTTTCTTTCACCCGGATCTTTTTTCATATCGTACAGTTCTTCTCCGTTGCCTTCCAGATAATGGGTGTATTTATATCTCGGTCCGCGCACCATGCGTCCGGGAGTGGTAACGTACTCATATTCGCTGTGCCATTCGGAGACAACGTAAGGGTGGCTTTTCTTTTGTTTCTCTCCCCTTAGAGTCGGTGCAAGGCTGATGCCGGCTTTTTCTGCCGGAACGGCGATGCCTGCCAGGTCGCAAAGGGTGGGCAGGAGGTCTAAGGTCGGCTGTGTCAGCAGGTGGTCTACGGGTTTCTTCTGCTGCTTGATGCCGGGACCGGCAAAGATAAACGGAACGTTGGTCATTTCATCATAGAAGCTGATATGCTTGGTCACCATGCGGTGGGATGCCATGCCGTCGCCGTGGTCCGCCATAATTACGACAATCGTGTTTCTTCCGGCAGGGGTGGAGTAGAGGGCTTTCAGTACGCTGTCTACTTGCTTGGACACCATCTTGGTGTAATGCTGGAAGGCGGCGATGTAGTGACGATAGTTTTCTTCGTTCCAATGGGCAGCCTGTGTCATGCGGCGGTGACTGCAACAGATATATTGTACGGGAGTCGGAATATTGCTCCAGTCTTCCACGTCAAAGTTGTCCGGCAATTCGGGCAGTGGTCCGCTGATCGGCCGGTCGGTGTGTACTCCTGCGTTTTCGCCGATGAATCCGCAGATATTATGCGGGTTCTGAAAATCTGCAATGCAAATAAAAGGTTCTTTCGGAGGATTGCTGAGGTAGGCAACGGCATCCTCGCAGGTTCCTACATCCAGGAAACTGTCATTGTTGACCGGAAATTCGGGATCGGTGAATGGCTTGGCTACCGGTTCTTTATGTTTGAAGCCTCTCAGTGAGCCCATGTCGTGAGTCTTGCCGAAGTGTACGGCCTCATAACCGCTTTCGGAGAAGAGACTACCCAGTGTCGGCACGTTTTCCGGCAGGCGGGTGTTGACGGGTTCGCTGGAGTTTGAACGTACATTGGTCTGGTGAGGCATCATGCCGCTCCATAATGCTGCGCGTGAAGGTTGGCTGAGGGGGCAGCCTACATAAGCGTTAGAGAAGATAACTCCTCTTGATGCTACTTCGTCAATGGGAAGTGTGCAGCCTTGTGTCTGTCCGTAAGCGCCTACGACACGTTGTGTGAGATGGTCGCACTGGATAATCAGGAAGTTCGGCTTTTCTTGTGCCTGGGCTGCTGCGCCACAAAGGGCTAATCCCATGAATGGATAAATTGTTTTCATTCTTGGCTAGAATTAAGTAATTGATTGGGTAGCAAAAGTAGGAAAAAACAAAAAGCAAAAAAGGGCGGGGGAGTGGTTTTGGACGTAAATGAAAGTAATTTGTACAAAAATGAAATATGCGATGAACGATTCATGAGGAACAGCGAAGACCGCGATGAATAATAAATGAAAAGAATTAATGGAAATCATAAAAAGAACGGTGAATAAACTGCGATTATTCATCGTCCAGTATATTCACCGTTCCTTATTTATGATCGTTTATTCTTGATCAGCTATTCATGCTCATCAGGAATTCGTCGTTGTCTCTTGTTTTTTCCAGGCGGTCTTTTACGAAATCCATTGCTTCGATAGGATTCATATCTGCAAGGTATTTGCGTAATATCCACATGCGGTCGAGTGTTGTCTTGTCAAGCAGCAGATCGTCGCGACGAGTACTGGATGCGGTGATGTTGACAGCAGGGAAGATACGCTTGTTGGACAGGTTGCGGTCAAGCTGCAACTCCATGTTACCTGTACCTTTGAATTCTTCGAAGATAACTTCGTCCATTTTGGAACCGGTGTCGATCAGTGCGGTAGCGATGATAGTCAGCGAACCGCCGTTTTCGATGTTACGGGCAGCACCGAAGAAGCGTTTGGGCTTGTGAAGTGCATTGGCGTCCACACCACCGGAAAGTACTTTACCGGATGCGGGAGATACAGTATTGTAAGCACGTGCCAGACGAGTGATAGAGTCAAGGAAGATCACTACGTCGTGTCCGCATTCTACCAGTCTTTTTGCTTTCTCGAGTACGATACCTGCGATTTTTACGTGGCGTTCTGCCGGTTCGTCAAAAGTAGAAGCGATTACTTCTGCGTTGACGCTGCGTGCCATGTCGGTTACTTCCTCCGGACGTTCGTCGATCAGCAGCATAATCATATATACTTCCGGATGATTGGCTGCGATGGCGTTGGCGATATCTTTCATCAAGATGGTCTTACCTGTCTTCGGCTGTGCTACGATCAGTGCACGCTGTCCCTTACCGATAGGAGCGAAAAGGTCTACAACCCGGGCAGACATGGAGTCTGAATAACCGCCTTTGCAGAGTCTGAATTTCTCGTCCGGGAAGAGCGGAGTCAAGTGTTCGAAAGGAACACGGTCGCGAACGAAAGCTGCGTCACGTCCGTTGATCTTTGACACCTTTACTAACGGGAAATATTTTTCTCCTTCCTTTGGCGGACGGATGATGCCTTCTACCACGTCACCGGTCTTAAGACCAAATAACTTAATTTGTGACTGTGATACATAAATATCGTCCGGAGAAGAAAGATAATTGTAATCGGAAGAACGGAGGAATCCGTATCCGTCCTGCATGATTTCCAGTACGCCTACTCCGCTGAGGATATCATCGAATTCATAAGGCTTTTCACGCTCGATCACTTTGCGTTCCGGCTGTTGTTGTACAGCCGGAAGGTTCTCGGCAGCGTTGTTCTGCTGTTGTGCAGGACGTTGTTGCATCAGAGGACGCTGGTTGTTGTTATTATTACGCTGGAAATTATTATTGTTGTTAGCATTTGCATTGTTATTGCCGGCGTTGTTATTGTTGTTGTCGCGCGGGCGGACAATGCGCTGGCGTTGTTGTGGTTGTGAATGCTGTTGTTGCTGTGGTTGTGGAGCTTGCTCGGGGGCGGCTTGTGCTGTTTCTGCCTTGGTCGCTTCGAATTTGCCGAAGAGTTCGGTCGGAAGCTCTATTTTTTCAGAAGGCAGGTCTTCGATTGGGATAAAGTCATCATCGTCTTCGCTGGATAAGATGGTACTTTCTTCGTCGATCACCGGTGCCGATTTCTTTTGCGGTTTGGCTATTACCGGTTTTTCTGCAACGGCAGGTTTGTTTTCTTTTACTTTCTTTTCTGTCTCCTGTGTCGGAGTTGCTTTTTCAGCCGCCGGTGCAACTACCGTTTTTTCCGCAACAGCTTTTTCTTCTGTTGGTTTCACTATCGGTTTTGCGTTTTCCACCTCCTTGTTTTCTGCTTTTTCAGCGATATTGGCGTCTTTGCGGGGACGGCCTACTTTGCGCTTAGGAGCAGCTTTCTCTGCCTTCGGTTCAGCAACGGGAGCTTCTTTGGCTTTGTTGGCAGCCTCTTCTTTAGGCTGTTGCTGAGGTTTGGCTGCAGGAGCATTTTCTTTATTTTTAGTAACTTCCGCATTTTTGGCTGCAGGTGCTACTTTCTCTTCTTTTTTAGGTGCGGCTGTGCGCGAACGCTTGTTTTTATCTCCTTTGCGTTCTTCTTTTAATTTCTCTGCGGCAACTTTCTTAGTGGCTCCGGCTATGGCTTGCTCATCAAGAATCTTGTATACAAGTTCTTCTTTCTTAAATGAGTCTGCTTTTTTGATGCCTAGCTCTTTGGCAATAACTTGAAGTTCCGACAGATTTTTGTCGTTCAATTGGATAATGTTATACATATAGTATGGTAAGTTATTAAAATTTCTGTCTTGATGAAATATGGACAGCATTACTACAGCGTAATAACCGCAGATATGCGAGCATATGTTTTGTTTTTAATTATGAATTAGGGATGTATGTGTTGAATCGTAGAATGTTTCAACGGGGCAAAGATAATAAATATTTTTGGTTTCATGAACAATCAAACACTTTTTTCAGCGTAAAAACGTATCTTTGCTGTATAAAAGAAAATAGTATGACAGTAAATGAAGCTCGTTTAATTTATTTTTCGCCTACACACACATCAAAACAAGTAGCCGAAGCAATTGTTCACGGAACCGGTATAAAAAATGTCATTTCGATGAATCTCACATTGCAGACTGTCGAGGAAACCGTTATTCCTACGTCTGCATTAGCTGTTATCGTAGTGCCTGTATATGGAGGCCATGTGGCTCCTTTGGCTATGGAACGTCTGGAAAGTATTCGTGGTCTGGATACTCCTGCCGTATTGGTCGTGGTTTACGGAAACCGTGCCTACGAGAAGGCGTTGATGGAACTGGACGCTTTTGCCATCCCTCACGGATTGAAGGTGATTGCCGGAGCAACCTTCATAGGTGAACATTCATATAGCACTGACAAATGTCCTATTGCGGACGGTCGCCCGAATGAATCGGATTTGGATTATGCGGAAGATTTCGGAAAAAAAATAATGGAGAAAATTCAGGCAGCTGCCGGATCCGATACCCTTTATCAGGTGGATGTGCGTGCCATCAAACGTCCCAGTCAGCCGTTCTTCCCCTTGTTCCGCTTTTTGAGGAAGGTGGTCAAACTGCGTAAAAGCGGAACTCCGCTTCCCCGTACCCCTTGGATAGAAGATGAGAGCTTGTGTACTCATTGTGGCATCTGTGCGGCTCGTTGTCCGGCAGGAGCGATTACCAAAGGGGACGAACTGAACACGAATGCTGAAAAATGCATCAAATGCTGCGCCTGTGTGAAAGCCTGTGCAAACAAGGCAAGGAAATATGATACTCCTTTCGCTTCTTTGCTGTCCGAGTGTTTCAAGAAACAGAAATTGCCTCAGACTATCTTGTAGATAATCACTCGTTTAGTCGTTTCGTCTATCCGGAAGCGGTTATCTGTCCGTTCGCCTATCAGCCATGCAATGCGTTCACCGCAGCAGAGAACCCATTGGCGTTCTTTTTGGCTGATGGAGAATTTGCGGTCGGTCAGATAATCGCTTATTTTTTTCTTGCCCGTCATGCCGAAGGGGATGAATGTATCTCCCGCTTGCCATTTGCGGCAGTGAATTTCCTCATTTAATTTGTCTGCATCGAAACAGGCGGTTTCTTTTTCCCGTGGAATCCGGAAATCGGGTGTGAATTCTCTTTCCTCTTTTATTAATTGATAGGGAAGGGCAGGGCCGTCTTCCGGCTGGATGGTTTCCAGTAGCAGCAAATTCCGGTCTTTAATGACTCGCCATTCTTTGCTGACGAATTGTTTCCCTGATTGTCCGTGAAGCGAATTGGCTATATCTTTGATTTGTGCCGAATTGAATCCCAGTGGATGCAATGTTTCAAACAAGAAAGCATCGGGAGCGGGTTCGTCCAGTAGAGCATCGATTCGGATACCTTCCGGAGTGATAATCCGTGTTTTGGCTTCGTCTATTACCTTATTATATATAGTAGCTACATCATTCAGGTGATTGCTTGTTTCTATCAGACTGTTTTTGACCGACGGATTTATTTCCTGCATCAGTGGGAGCAGGTTGAGGCGGATTTTATTGCGGGTATATTCGTCTTCCAGATTGGTGCTGTCTGTTACGAAGTCTTGTCCGATCTGTTGCAGGTAGCGGATGATTTCTTCCCGGTTGATGCAGAGCAACGGACGTACGATTGCTCCGTTTCGGGGGCGGATTCCTAATAAACCGGTAATGCCTGTACCCCGAATGAGGTTGAGCAGCATCGTTTCTACACTGTCGTCCTGGTGGTGAGCTACGGCGATTACATGGGCTCCGCACTCTTCTTTTATCTTTTCGAACCAGTTATAGCGGAGTTCCCTGGCTGCCATTTCTATCGAGATCCGTTTTTCAGTTGCGTACTGAGTCGTGTTGAAGTCGATGGTATGCAGGCGGATGCCGTATTTTTGGCAAAGTTGCCGGACAAACTGTTCGTCACGGTTTGATTCTTCACCGCGTAAATGGAAATTGCAGTGGGCAGCTTCACATTGATAACCTGCTGTGTGGAGTACACGCAGCAAGGCAACTGAGTCGGCTCCACCACTCAGGGCAACCAAAAGTTTATCATCCGGCGAGAATAAATGCTCTTTCTCTATATATCGTATAACCCGTTGTTGTATCATATCTGCAAAGATAATAGTTTATTGAGGTATCTCAAGTGAATGCTAATTGTTTTTATCGGACTGACTAAGGAAAAAACTCCCATAAATTATTTTTTTCTTTAGCGATTTCTAATTCGTCCTACTATAGTTCCTCTTTCGTGCCACTATAGTGGCACGAACTAATTGTTGCATGTAAATTCAATAGATGTAGGCAGGGAATTAGTTACCTGTTGTGACTTGGACTTTTGATGGGTTTATTTAGATACCGTCAGTATACGAAAATCCTGCTATTTAAAAACATTCTAAATAATTTGCGTGCTCGGAAGTTATGAATTATCTTTGCCGAAAATTTAGATAGTTATGCGTTTATCCGAATTAGGAACAGGTGAAAAAGGTGTCATCGTTAAGGTCTTGGGACACGGAGGCTTTCGTAAACGTATTGTGGAGATGGGTTTTATCAAAGGTAAAACTGTTGAAGTGTTGTTGAATGCTCCACTGAAAGACCCGATTAAATATAAAGTCTTAGGTTATGAAATATCTCTTCGTCGTCAGGAAGCGGAAATGATTGAAGTAGTCAGCGAGGAAGAAGCAAAAAAACAAGCCGAAAAAGCTGTATATCACGAAGGTTTGCCCGAAGATGTTTCTGTAAAAGAAGAAGATATGAAACGGTTGGCGTTAGGTAAGCGCCGTACTATCAACGTTGCTCTGGTCGGGAATCCGAACTCAGGCAAGACTTCTCTTTTCAATCTGGCTTCCGGTGCTCATGAGCATGTAGGAAACTATAGCGGTGTGACCGTAGATGCCAAAGAAGGGTATTTCGATTTCGAAGGTTATCATTTCCGTATTGTCGATTTGCCGGGAACGTATTCACTGTCAGCTTATACACCGGAAGAAATTTATGTCCGCCGTCACATTGTTGATGAAACACCGGACGTAATCATCAATGTAGTCGATTCTTCAAATCTGGAACGAAATCTGTATCTGACTACCCAACTAATTGACATGAATGTCCGCATGGTAGTGGCTTTGAATATTTACGATGAGCTGGAATCCAGCGGTAATACATTGGATTATCATTTGTTGAGTAAATTGTTCGGGGTGCCGATGGTGCCTACTGTCAGCAAGAAGAATCGTGGACTGGATACCTTGTTTCATGTAGTAATCAACCTTTATGAAGGGGTCGATTTCTTTGACAAGCAGGGAAATATGAATCCGGAAGTTCTGAAAGACTTGACCGAATGGCATGATTCTCTGGAAGACCGGAAGAACCATGAGGAAGAACATCTGGAGGATTACGTGCGCGAACATAAAAGGAAAGGGCGTGTATTCCGTCATATCCATATCAATCATGGTCCCGATCTGGAAAAAGCGATTGACGCTGTAAAAGAGGAAGTATCCAAGAATGAATTTATCCGCCATAAATATTCTACCCGCTTTCTGTCTATCAAGTTGTTGGAAAACGATCCCGATATAGAGAGCTTTGTACGGACGCTGCCCAATGCGGGAGAGATTTTCCGTATTCGCGACAAGATGGCCAAGCGCGTTCAGGAAACGATGAACGAGGATTGCGAATCCGCCATAACGGATGCCAAATACGGTTTTATCAGTGGTGCGCTGAAAGAGACATTTACTGACAATCATCTGGAGCAGGCGCAGACGACGAAGGTGCTGGATGCTATCGTTACTCATCGTATCTGGGGGTATCCTATCTTTTTCCTTTTCATGTACTTGATGTTTGAGGGAACGTTTGTTCTCGGAGAATATCCGATGATGGGAATTGAATGGCTGGTGGGGCAAATCGGTGACTTGATTCGCAATAACATGTCGGAGGGGCCGTTGAAGGATATGCTGGTTGACGGTATCGTAGGCGGTGTAGGTGGTGTTATCGTCTTTCTGCCCAATATTCTGATTCTGTATTTCTGTATTTCGCTGATGGAAGACTCCGGTTATATGGCCCGTGCAGCGTTTATAATGGATAAAATTATGCATAAGATGGGCTTGCATGGAAAATCGTTTATTCCGTTGATTATGGGATTCGGTTGTAATGTGCCTGCTATCATGGCTTCCCGTACTATTGAGAACCGGAAAAGCCGTTTGATTACGATGTTGATTAACCCGTTGATGTCTTGTAGCGCGCGTCTGCCCATTTATCTTTTGTTGGTAGGGGCTTTTTTCCCGAACAATGCGAGTTTGGTGTTGTTAAGTATTTATGCGATCGGAATTTTTCTGGCTGTGCTGTTGGCGCGTCTGTTCAGCAAGTTTTTGGTAAAGGGTGATGATACTCCTTTTGTGATGGAGCTTCCTCCTTATCGAATGCCGACGGCAAAATCCATATTCCGTCATACATGGGAGAAGGGAGCGCAGTATCTGAAAAAAATGGGAGGGATTATTATGATTGCTTCTATTATCATCTGGTTCCTCGGATATTATCCGAACCATGAGGCGTATGAGACAGTAGCTGAACAACAGGAAAATTCTTATATCGGTCAGTTAGGACGGGCTATAGAGCCGGTGATAAAGCCGATGGGCTTTGACTGGAAGTTGGGTATCGGTTTGATTTCCGGAGTAGGGGCAAAAGAGCTGGTCGTTAGTACGCTGGGTGTTTTGTATGTGGATGATCCGGAGGCCGATGAGGCTAGCCTGGCGGAACGGATTCCGATAACTCCTTTAGTGGCGTTCTGTTATATGCTGTTTGTGCTGATTTACTTCCCTTGTATTGCGGCATTGGCGGCTATTAAGCAAGAGTCCGGCAGTTGGAAGTGGGCGCTCTTTGCAGCTTGCTATACCACAGGGCTGGCCTGGCTGGTGGCATTTTCAGTTTATCAGATTGGAGGAATGTTTGTATGAATAATTGGCAGGAATGGGTAGTCGGAGTACTGATTGTACTCTGCATTGCCCGTGTAATATATGGAATTTATCTTTTTTTTCGTCGTACGCGAGAAAGTGAGAATCCTTGTGATAGCTGCGTAAGTGGCTGTGATTTAAAGGATATGATGGAGAAGAAACGTCAAGAGTGCGGTGTAAAGAAAAAAAGTACAAAGAAAAATTGCTGCGGATAGTTGGTAGTTTCAAAATTTGTACTACCTTTGCAACCGCAAACGAGAAATAATGGTTCCTTGGATGAGTGGCTTAGTCAGCGGTCTGCAAAACCGTGTACGGCGGTTCGAATCCGCCAGGAACCTCAACTATCACTTTAAAGCCCTTGAAAGTCAAGTACTTTCGAGGGCTTATTTTTTATGGGTTCCAATTGGGGTTCCAATTTTGGAGTACTGAGTGACACATCGTGACGTATCTATCGGGCATGAGAATATACTTATAACATGCCTCTGATACTATCCTAAGTTGTTTAAGGTGTTTTGCGAAACAAGAAAGTTTATTGGTTCGAGTTCTCTTCTTGCGCCATAGTTGGAACTCTTGCGAAAGTTGATACCAAATCGGGTTCCAATATATAGTATTATGTTATAATAATATTTGGCTCCATCGCATTATGATGTCTTTTGAGGTTAACTTAGAATCTAATAAATGCCACCCTTCTTTTAGTATTATTTGAGATTCTAAAAAAGTATGGTGTATATTGGTTCTAAAACTATGATAAATTATATATAGACTCTCTTGCTATTATTTTCTTGTAGAAAATATTGGAAAAACAGATTGTTAAATGATAATATTTGATAACTTTGCTGTTATTCAATAGATATGTGTTACATATTTAATATATGTGATAAGCGTTATTGATATTTTGCGGTTGATTCTTTCGATATGGGTCACCCATTTTTTGATGTAAAAATTAGAATAATTTATTAATAAATGAAATAGTATATACAATGGCAAATCTACGAACAACATCAGCACGAGCTACTAGAGTAGATGCTGAAGCAGCACGTATAGAAAAAGAAAAGCGAGATAATAGCCCAAGATTGACGATTCTGAAAATAGCTTTATTGCATAAAGAGGAAGAAAATTTTTCATTTAAGCAAGCTGTTTGTGAGAAATATAATATAGAACTTACAGTTGATGATGATATTGTTTTTGAAAATTATGCTAGGAATTTCTATCGTACTCTTGATCAGGATGAATTTGTTGTTCCTCATTTAGGAAAGAAAAAAGGAATATCGGTTAAAAAATCTAGAGCAGGATTAGTTAAACATAACGAGCATATTGTATTATCTCCTGAAGAAGTCGCTACAAAATTAATATTTCATTCTATTGAAAATATTCTTGAGGGTGTAATAATAGGAGGAGTTTATGGTCGTCCCAGAAATGCTCGGCAACTTCGGAATAAGAATAACCGCAAAGCTGTTAATAAGGATGATGTTATAACGGATGATTATTATGCAATGATTTATTTGCCTATGGATAACAATGTTGGGTATATGCTATTACAATACTATCCTGATATAACGATAAAAAATGAAATTACAGAGTTTATAAGAAAAACTTTACGTAATAAGAGAGCTAAATATAATATTGAATTTTCATATTATTGTACTCAAGAAATGAGTGAGCAGTTTTCTTCAAATAGCATATTGGATCATTTTACCTTTGCTACTCCTTTTGTAAATGGGGATACTATAAATGGTGCTAATGAATTGGGAGAGCAACAGGTTAATGATGTAGTACTTAAAGTGGAAGTGTCATCTCCATCCAATCAACCTGTTTCCTTTATGCAAATACCTCAATTTCTCCAAAAAATATTAAATATAAAACTGAATAATAAAGCTGCTAGAGATTATCAATACCGCACTGGTACTATTAAAAATGTTGAAACAGGTAATACTAGCACTTTTGAAATAGATAGTGATTTGAAAATACGTCCAATCATGTATCTTTATAAAGAAATAGATGTAGATGAAGATGGGATTCCTGACTTTGTTCAGTTGAAAGAGTGTTGTTTTAATAAATTAGAAATTATAAAATCGGAAACATTACCTGGATATAGAATTCATGAAATGGATGAATAGATTATGCGGTTGGTTTATAGAACAACTTCCAATTAAATATACATTGGGAATCATACAAGACGCACATGGGTGGCAAAAGAAGAGTCTTCTCCATGAACTTGAAGATGATAAAAGCAAGAAGAAGAATTATTTTCGGACGCTGAAGTTTATCATTTTAATAATATCTATAATTGTTACAATGATGGTCGAGAATGGTATAAATAGGGACTTTGCTGGTTATATCATTGCTGCATTGTCTATTTTTATTGGACTAAATATAAATCTAATTATAATGATATTTGATAAATTTAATTCTACAAATTTTGATGTCTCCAATAAGCCTTATATTGATAAAGTAAGATTGTTAAAACGAAGAAACTTTTTCATGCAATACACTTCATTAACAGCTTATTCAATTATTTTATCCATTGTGCTAATTTTATTTTTATCATTATGTTTTAGTTCGGACTATTCAATGTCTATATCAGCAATTGATATCTTTACAATATGTAAAGATATGGTTATATCTGATCTTTCTCTAATATGGTCTTGGGAAGCTTTTGAGGAAGTTTTAAAGCTTTTATTTATACTGATATTTAGATGCTTAACGTATTATTTCTTATTCTATTATCTTCTAATTTTATTATATTCTATCGGAAGTGCATACGCATATATAAGTCAAGAGTTTAAGAATAGAAAAATAGAGATATACAAAGAACAAAAATTTTAAAAATGTATGTGATTAATTTGGAAGTTATAGTTTTTCTGTAAACAATCAAGAGCATGATTATACCTTATAAGAATCGTACGATTTTTGCATTCTCTGATACTCATGGACTGCATTCGCGTCTAACAATCCCGTCAGAAGCTGACATTCTAATTTGTGCCGGAGATGGAATAAATGGTATTGAGAAACAAGAGCTATCCGACTTCTTTAATTGGTATGCTGCTCAACCTGCCTTACTACGCATATTTGTAGCTGGCAACCATGAACTTCTGTTTGACTTATGTCCGGATGAAGCGAGATTGCTAATTCCACGAGGCATTAGATTGTTGGAGAACTCTGGAATGAAATATGATGATATTGCATTCTATTCTCTTGCCGCTCGTCCATGGTTACATCAAGCAATCGAAATTCCAGATGAAATAGATTTTTTAATAACTCATGGACCAGCTAAGGGAGTACTTGATGAAGGATCCGGATGCACCCTGCTGCAAAAGGTAATTAGCAAGCATAAACCGCATAACCATTTATTCGGACACATACATCAATGTGGAGACCAGATGCAAAGCTGTTCTAAGACTAATTTCTATAATGTTTCTTACTTTGACCTGTTGCAAGGATAATATCAAACTGAGGTCATTTGGTAAATTACGACTGTATCAAATCTGTCTTATATAATAATGTGTAGGAGCATTACTAAGCTGCTGTCTTAGCAATGCTCCTACTTTCATATCAGTATTGAGGCTCTCCAATGGAAACCACTACTAGTAAAAACTTCCCCTCTAGACCTTATTATATATACCTCCTGCTTCCTCTTAAAAACGCTCCGAATATCCAATTTGGAATCTCCGTTGGTCTCCCACTGCTATATTCTTCTCAAAACCCATTTTCGACAATGTATCTCCTCATGCGTTTCAAGTCCTTTTCGGTCACTAACTGTAAGTTTGACCATTAGCGCACGGTTCGCACGGTTGCACTCTTATTGTATATTCGCTTTTCTAACGGTACTTAGAAATTAATTTCATCGTGCGAAAGTATGCAAAATATGCATTGTTTTTAGATTAATCTGCTCTAAATTCATTGAACCTCCCTGATTTCATCTGATTCTATCTATATTTTGGTGTGTAAAACAATTGCTTATTTGGCTGAAAAATGTCTTTAGTCCTTGTTTTAAGAGCTATTTATGTTAATGTATATTAATGTATTGTTTTCTTTTTTTTTTGTTGATATAAACGAAAAAAGAAGTGAACTGATGTTTTTTTCAAAGTTAATCATAGATGATTTAGAAGTAAAGTATATCATTTTTAGAAGTGAATTACAAATCGTGTTTGATTGTAATTCGTTGATAGTTAGATAGTTGCTATTTTGTATTTAAAATTATTCATCTACCTTTGTACCGAAGTTAATCGCTAACCACCCAATGAAAGATGCAAGAGAGGGTGGAAAAGAGGAGGGGTTGATAATAGAGTTCTTTGCATGTTGGACAATAGAGACGAGTTAAAATAGTATTAATTAAATATATGTTAATAATATGAATGAAAAAATTCAATTAATAGAAAATGACGAGTTGCAAAAGCAGCTTGAACCATTGTTTGAGTTGAGGGATGAGATTACTGCCTTGAAAGAGGACATTAATAAGAAGCCTTCAGCTAAGTACCTAACAATCCCACAAGTGTGCGAGTTACTTCATGTCAGTAGGAGTACCATTTATAGAATGGTGCGAAATGGTGACTTGAAAATGAAGAAAGCATACAAACGGGTATTGTTCTCTGAAAAAGATATTGAGAAATTTTTAATAACAATAAATCAATGAAAAGTATGGAAAATAAACCATTTCCCTACAAGGAAGTATTTCCTAAAGCTTTAGCTGCTCTGATTGAGCAGCTTGAAAGTTTCTACGGTTTCGCTGCCTCTTACAGTTCTGTCAGTTTTCTTGTAGCCTTTGGTGCTGTCGTGGGTAATACGATACTCGTGCGGTACTACAACAATTTTATAGAGAGCTGCGCCCTCTTCGTTGTGCTGATTGGAAAGCCATCCAAAGGAAAATCTGCCCCCATTAAATACGCATTAAAATTTTTATTGGAGTGCGATCTTGGGAAATATTCTACTTATAAGAATGAAGTGAAGGCTTACAAGGAAAATGAAGTGAGGCGAAAGAATGGTGAGGAGGTTGAACCTATGGAGTATCCGACCCTCAAGCAAAGAGTTCTTAACGATGCTACAATGGAGGCTATTTTGGCGTGCTTGTACGAGAATCCTCGTGGAATCCTGCTTTATCATGACGAATTGAAAGGACTATTCGGTACGATGAATAGATATAGGGCTGGAAGCGATACAGAGATACTTTTAAGTATGTGGAGTCATATGCCCATTAATGTGAATCGGAAAGGTTCCGACCCAATCAAAATCAATAATCCTTTTTGTTCAATAATCGGGGGGACACAACCGGATGTATTCAAACAAATGTTTACAGGAACCGATAACGGGCTACCTGATAGGTTCTTGTTCTGTGCTCAACTGGATAATAATATTCCAGAGTGGACGGACAAAGAAGTTGATTCAGTGTTAGAAGAAGCGGTGAAGTCAGCTTTTGAAAAATTAGATGCACTGCCAGAAATTAAGGGAGAAGATGATAACATCGTATCTAATATATTAGATTTTACCACCGAAGCACGGGCTCTGATTACCGAGTGGCGAAACGGGGAAAATCATCGCCTCCGTTTGATGGACGATACAAATGAATCCTATGTGGGATCACATGCGAAAATGGATATGAATGCTTTGCGATTTGCGTTGATTCTTGAAATGATGTACTACGCTTTTGGTGAAGGAGAGGGTAGGGCAATCAGTGTGAGGGCTGTCGAAGGTGCGATTAAAATCGTTGATTATTTTAAAAGTCAAGTTGAATTAATGCACGAACTAGTCTATAAAGAGGATGTACGGCACTTGATGACAAAAGAACAAAGTGCGGTATATGATGCTCTTCCTAATGGATCATTCAAAACAAGTGATGGCATCAAGATAGCTGCAAGTTTAGGCATGGGAGAATGGGTGCTCAAACGCTTCTTGAAAAATGACAAGTTCTTCAAGAAAGAGGGATATGGGATGAACAGGAAAATGTTTGTCGAAGATTAATAACCTGTGTATGCCTGTACAATAAACTTTGCGCAGGCATACAAAAAAAAATAGAAAGTACAATGACAAATGAAATATTTAGGTGTTCACTGGAACCCAGTGGTGATGGACGTGAGTATAGTGTCTGTCCTAAATGTGGCAAAAAGCGATATACTCGTTTCGTTGACAATCAGACTGGACAGTATTTGCCTTATGAGTTTGGTCGTTGCGAGAGAATTAACAGCTGTGGCTATATGAAGAGCCCTAAGAATAATATTAACCAAATAAACAACAACAAGATGACGAAAGAAATCGAACAAAAGGAAGTAGTTTCAGAAATTGCTTCTGAACGTATTGAAAGCAAGTCTTCTATGCTTTCAAGTGTAAATGACTTTATGAATGGTGCATTGCTTTTCTTCCTTTACCTTATTTTTGGAGAAAAAGCGGTGGAAGTGTTTAACCTGTACGAAGTAATGGTTGCAAAACATTATTATAAGGATGGTAAGTTTGGCACTGCATTTTTACAAATGGATAGAGAAGGTAAGATTCGTCAGGTTAAAGTTATGGCATACAATCCCAAAACAGGCAAACGGCTGAAAGGAAATGATGAATTTCTGATTTATAACAGAAGAACCCATCGTTACGAGAAGAATAAGCCAGAGACTCCGGCATCTATGTATATAGGTAAAATACTTATGTATGATAAGGAGTTTATCAATAAACAATGTCTATTTGGCGTACATCTTTTAAACAAGTTTCCAGATAAGCCTGTGGCAATTGTTGAATCGGAGAAAACTGCATTGATTTGCGCAATACAAATGCCTGAATACGTTTGGTTGGCTACAGGTGGGCAATTTGGTTGTAAATGGACAAGCCCTGAAGTTTATAATGATCTCCGTGGTCGTGAAGTAATCTTATTTCCAGACCTGAAAGCAACGGAGGATTGGAAAATAAGGGCTGAAGATTTGGCTATGGATGGTATAAATATTTCTGTCTATGAAGGGTTGGAGGAACAAGCCACGGCAGAGGAACGGGATAGAGGTTTGGATATTGCAGATTATATCTTAATGGCTGAAAAGGAGGTAAAACCGGAAGCATTTGATATTAAAATAGAAAACCCTACTCCAGTTGTAAAAAAAGCGGAAATACCGGGTCTCGCCAATCTTTTTAAGGGATCAAATCAGCCTAAAAAACAAGAGCCTTTAGATGTGGATTCTGAATTTGCTAAACAGATACAATCTATATTGCCTACACAAGAAGAGGTAGAGGGGTTGAAAAATCCACAAAAAATAAAACCAAATTCACAAGAGGAACTAACAATTTCATGGAAAGAAGAAGATGATGATGTGACAGCCGACATTCGATAAGATATGCAGCAGAAACGGGCAATGCTCCATTAGAAGAAGGGGTGTTGTCTGTTCTGTGTATATGCTTCTACTTTAATTGCTCAAGCTATCAGTAAGAACCTATAAATAGACTTGCAATATGTGGTATCTGACAAGTCGTCATATTGTTAAAACTTAATTATTGACAAATCATTCTAAAGATGCAGTTTAAATTCATTGTAAGCGGAACGATTTTTGAATACAAGGTCTTGAAAATTAAAAATCAACACAAGTAGTTATGGCTATAAAAGAAATTTTTTATGGAAAAGATGCAATTCGTTTCTCAGTGAAGAACGGAACGCAAGACATGTCATTAATCAGAGTCAGAGTTAATATCAATGGCGACCGCCTAACCTATTACTTACCAATAGATTATAAGATTTGCCCCAAACATTGGGATGCTGCTTCGGGGGGTGCTGTTGAGGATGCAAAGCGTAATCCCGATTTGAAGGGTAATCCACTATTACAGTTGAAGATGCGCAACATCAATAAGGAGATTGAGAAAACCAGGAATGCTTTAATGAAAGTATTGGAGAACTTTAAATTCCGTGACATTTACGCAACAGTGGACTTAGTTAGGGAAGAATTGAAAAAGGAATTACAGCAAGAAACCAAAGTTAAGCGTACTTTCTCTGACTTCCCTAGTTTCATGGAATATTATATTTCACTCTGTAGAGATGGAGTAATCCTGAACAGTAAGGGAGCGAAGCTGGTACCGGGTACAATCCGAAACTATATCTCGACTCAAAGTGCTATCAAACGATATTGTACTAGCAGACGCATTAAGTTGAGATTGGACGGGATTACGGTAGATTTCTACAACGATTTTATCAAGTATCTTAATGAAGCTACCCATGCCCGTGGCAAGTATAAGCCCAATGTAATAGGTAAGTTTATCAAGAATATCAAGGTAATGACTCGCTACGCTTATGAAAACCATTACACCACCAATGATGATTTTAAGCGTAAGGAGTTCAAGGCATATAAGGAGAATGTAGAGACAATTTACTTGACCGAAGAAGAATTGAACCGACTCTATGCGTTGGTACTACCGGATAATCAGGCGCAAGTCAGGGATAATTTTTTGATTTCCTGTTACACCGGATTGCGCTATTCCGATATAGTTCGGTTAGAGCAGAAGCATTTGAACTTTGCTCAAAAGATGCTAACGATTGTCACCCAAAAGACCAATACTTTGGTGGTGATTCCCATGCATCCGAAAGTAGAAGCAATTTTTGCTAAGTACGGGAATAAACCTCCTAAGGTACAATGTAATCAAAGTACAAATAGGATGCTTAAAAAATTATGTCGTATGGCTGAAATTACTAACTTTGTATCTATAATTGAGACAACGGGTGGAGTACGGCAGGAAGTGACTTATGAGAAATGCGATATGGTAACAAGTCATACAGCCAGAAGAAGTTTTGCAACCAATGCTTATAGAGCAGGGATTCCTAGTTTATCCATAATGCAGATTACCGGACATACAACCGAATCCAGCTTCATGCGGTATATTAGAGTTTCAAAGGAAGAGAACGCAATCGCTCTTCAAGAACACGCATTCTTTAGAGCCATGTAAGAGAGTGTATAATATGCACAGTTTCGCACGGTTTGGAATGTTGTAAGAACTTGTTGGAAAAGAACTTGTGACAAAACCGTGCGATTGTGCGGACTGTGTGGACAATTAAAAGAGATAGACAAAATATTATTCATTTAAATCTTAAACCAATGAGTAAAGATATTTATAATATCGAAGATAGAATTGCTATAGAAGAATTTATTTTTGTGGCAGAAACATCATCTATAATAATTAGTGAAATAGTACCAAAGAGATTCTCGTTGATTTTTGAAGAACTATTGACCTTAATAAATGATAGGTGGCAAGACCGAATTATTGAGTATTATCATTATAATAATAGAATTTTATATCTTGATAATGATAAAATAATAAATCGTCAAATAAAGATTAATCAGAATATATTTGACGATTTGTTAATTCAACGTTTCGAACTTGACGGGATTGAATATAAAGAAAGTGACGTATTTGAAGGTGATGAACTACAAGATGCTTTGTTTCGTGCCAGATATAAAGATTATATTGTGAATAAATATGGTTCCGAAAATATTGAGTATTCTATATTATATAAAGGAACTCTTTTAGCTCGTCATTTCATGGAGAAGAAAGTTGTAAAAGAACTACAATTGTCAGCAGAAAAATGTATTAGCAAATTGACACCTACTTGTGTGATGGAGTATGATGCTAGGCTTACAAATGTTATCTCGCAACTAGCATCTCTTCATGACATAATAATCAAACCGAATAATGGAATCCCGTCTGAAATAAAGTTCTGGCGAGAGCTTATCACGGAAGAGTCTGTGAAATTATTAAAGAAACTACAGACAGAAAGTGCAAAAGTGCATACCCAAAGAATGAGAGTTTTAATGCTGAATTCCTTAATTGAAGCTGCTGGTATTACTCCTGAAACACAGGGGAACAAAGAAAGATTTATCGCTGAAATTCTTGATATGGATATAGACACAGTGGGAACTTATTTTAATGATTTTGTAGTGAAAAATTTTGGACTAAAAAGTGCGAATTGTAAGAAACAGGTTGAAAAAGCTCAAATTACTTGCGATTTATTAAAAAGTAATAATAGCTATGCAACCAAAGGTGATCATATAGTAAATGCGCTTGTTAATCATCTGAGTTTGGCTGGTACACCCGACTATAGAGATAAAAAATGATGCACAATCCGCACGATTGCACGGTCGTGTTACCAGCCCTTGCCTAATAAGACTTAGAGAACACAGAGACCGTGCATCATTGTGCGGATTGTGCACGCTTGCTATTATACCTGCTGATAAGTAGCAACTATCATAACTAATAACTTATTCACTATGCCAACAAAGAACACCATAAGAAGAGACTATCTGATTATTCGTAGGATTCTCCAAAACGACTATCCTAGCAAGCGTACTTTGCTTGATTATCTGAAACGCTATGATACCGAGATAGGCGAAAGAACTTTCCAAAGAGACTTAGCCGATATACGGAGTAATTTCGATATTGAGATTATATACGATGAACAGAAAAATGGCTATTTTGCTCAAACAGACAATACGCTGGATTTCGACAAGTTGCTTTATTTTATCGGATTGGCTGAAAGTTCTGATATTGTCCTTTCCACTATCAAAGACAAAAACAAAATTCTTCAATATTTGTCGATTAGCCCCAATCCCCGTGCAAAAGGAATTGAAAACATAGGTTGCTTATTACAAGTAATCCAAAACCAAATGATTGTCCGCTTTGAACATAGAAATTATCAGAATGGCACATCAAAAGATTATACCGTTTCTCCTTATCTACTGAAAGAGTTTGAGGGAATGTGGTACCTGTTTGCCTTTGTCGATGAATTGAAAGCATTCCGCACTTTCGGACTAGATAGGATTCACAATCTTATTGTCACAGATGAACCATTCCAAAGAGAAAAAGTACTGGAACAAGTTGCAGAAAAGTTCAATCAAGTATATGGGCTGGTATATGAGCCGGACAACAACTCTAATACCCCAATAGAAGAAGTCAAGCTAAAAGTTTCCGAAACGATGCTCCATTATCTGAATGCTTTGCCATTGCACCACTCACAGACTATTAACGAGAACATCTTAACTTTGTGCCTCATTATCAATCCCGAATTAGAAAATAAGATTATCAGTTACGGAGAACATATAGAAGTCTTGTCTCCCATTCATCTAAGAGAGAGAATTAAGCAACGATTGTTAAAGGCATTGTCCCAATACGAAAGATTATGAAAAATATCCAACTAATACAGCGTTTTATAATTCACACCTGTACTGAATCAGAAGATATTATAGAAAGTTGATAACTTAAAAGGATAAGAAGATAACCATTACAGCAATGTAGTGGTTATTTTTTTTGTTTAAATCGTAAAATATGAGAAAAAAAATTAGAGCACCGTCTTAAACTGTCGTATCCATAACCTTAGCTTTGCAGCGAAACAGGTTATTCAAGGTCAGAATTAATAGGAGGAAAGAAATCAGCAGGTGAACACTCAAAATCCTTTGCTATAAGGTACAGTTGATGTACACTATACTTAGTATCAGAGTTCTCGCTTTCAACTTGTCCGATAAAGCCAGCAGTACAGTCAAGTATCGCAGCCATACCACGCTGTGACACATTTAGCTCTTTCCGCTTTTCTTTAATCCTATTAATAACGAACAAATCAATATCTGACTTCATAAAACCTTGTTTTTGAATTTGTAAAGATGAAAAAAAGATTTATCTTTGTGCTTAGTAATACTAAGTAATTAAGTAAGGTTATGAACAAAAAAACAGATAGAAAAGGTTGGTTCTATGAATATGAATCGGCAGAGAAATATCGAAAAACCTATAATTGCGAACTTACAGATGTTCGCTACGTGTTGGGGGAGCAATTCGATACAGATAAACAGAATGTATTGGTTTGCATTGGTATCAATCCTAGCATGGCACTGCCTAACTTCCTTGACCCGACATTGAGAAGGGTGCAGGACTATGCAAAAAGAAGCGGTGAATATGGAGCATGGTATATGCTGAATGTTTACCCTCAAAGAGCGACCAATCCGAACAACATGGATATAGATGATACTTACAGTATGGAGATTCATTTGCGCAATCTTGCAGCCATAGAAGAATTGTTGTCCACTATTGAACGGGCAGATGTGTGGTGCGCTTGGGGGGCGATTATTGACGATACGAAACGGACATACTTGTCTGATTTGCTATTCGGAAACGAAGATAAGAACATACAAGGTATAATCAGCCTATTTAGTGGAAATTATCATTTTAAAGCCTACGGAGCTACCACGAAAGGCTATCCTAAACACCCTCTTCTGATAGGGAAGGAAGCTAAGTTGAAAAGCTTAGATGATATAGGATTGAAAGAATTATCAGATAGAATTACTAATAATATTAAAAAATAGCATTATGAAATTGAAGTATTTATTGGCTGCTTGTACAGCCTTTTTTCTTGTATCTTGCAGCAATGATGATGAACTGCCCCAACCGCCACAACACGGTGATATTGTGGGGCTGAATATCAAAGATGCAAAGTATATCTATACAAGTGGAGCTAATACCCGTTCTTCTGCTACCCAATATCGACAGATTAAGAAAGACGGTAGAGACATGGAATTATCATGGATTGACAATAAGGGTGATACGATTAGAATAAGCGGTTCATTTTCAATATGGGATATTAATAAAAAGTATCTGATGATAAATACAGGTAAGCCCATAAATTATAAACCCTCATATAGTGAAGATGGAAATTTACTTCCAGACAGCGTTTGGAATATCTATGATACGAAATATCGCTATTCTTAATAGAATTCCAGTAGCTTTCTTCAGTCTTGAAATGTCAAGTTTACAATTTATGAACAGATTCCTATCAAATGTGAGTAGTGTGGAATTAAACCGGGCTGAATTGTACAGCAAGCAAGAACATCGTTTTTTAGATGATGCAGAAAAAAATATTGAGGATGCTCCTGTCTTTCTGGATGATACTCCCTCGTTATCTGTACATGAGCTTCGTACGAGAGCCTCTCGTCTTGTACGGGAACATCAGATTAAGTTAATCATTGTGGATTATCTTCAATTAATGAATGCCAGTGGACTGATTTTTGATAGCCACAAAGACGAAATAGGTGTGATAACTCGTTCTCTTAAAGCACTTGCCAAAGAGTTGAATATCCCTATCATTGCTTTTTCGCAGTTAAATCGCTCTGTAGAAAACCGTGAAGGTATTGAGGGGAAACGTCCTCAATTAAGCGACCTCCGAGATTCAGGGAGTATTGAGCAAGATGCGGACATGATTTGTTTTATCCACCGTCCTGAATATTATAAAATATTCCAAGATGACAAGGGTAACGATTTACATGGTATGGCTGAAATTATTGTTGCCAAAAATCGTGATGGGAAAACGGGAGATGCTCGACTAAAATTCTTGGGTGCAATATCACGCTTTCAGAATATAGATGAAGAATCCAAGCTATAATCATTTCGCATGAAAGAGAGGCATTTTAAATTCAAGCTAATCAAAGGTGATGAAAGCATCATCCTAACGTTGAATTGCTCTGAGTTGTCAATTAATACAATTCACAAACTAACAGATAACCCCATAAAATTAGAGGCAGGCAAAGAATGTAAATTGTTATTTATTGGAAATATAGATTGTAGCTTAGAGCTTGAAGATATATATAACCTCGCAAGTTTTATACAGTCATTTGTGGGTAAAACTTTGGTGTGGGATATTATAAATGAATCTCCTAAATTAGATGAACCGAAAGATTTAAACGGGTATTTAATAGTTACATAGGGCTAAGAGGTTGTTAAAGTTGTGAATCCTCTTACTTTATGTAATATAACGTTTAAATTGTGTCTGACTTACACATTATCGCACAATTACAATATATTAAAAGTCTTGTAATGAAAGGTTTGGCGGCATGATCGTGCAATCGTGCCGATTGTGTACTTTACTATCTCGTTAAGTTATAGAATAAATCCTTATATTCTTGCTCTATGATTTTAAACTCAACAAACTTGAAGTTTGGAGTAGATAGAATCTCTCCTTTGTAGTTTGATAGTTCTTCAGAGGTATAGTGTAAAAACTCATGATAGAGCATTACATTGTCTACGCTGTCAATTTGCTCTCGTTCCTGTTCGTTAGGAAGTTCGCCAAGAAACATGCCGTATACCATATTTTGTAACTTAGATTCTGCTTGTAAATATACTTCTAAATGCTTTTTGAGTGGTCTTGTGATGTCTGATAGATATGCCTCACTCGCATCATGTAGCAACAAAGCTAACGCAACTTTGTTGCTATATCCACGGGCAATAGCTTCTTTGCAACAAGCGATACAATGTTGTGCGACTGAATAAAATTCGGGGAAATGTCCGTTTGCCCTTGTCATTAGCGATAAAGCGTGTGCTATATCATCAATACGAATATCCTCTTCCTTTGGGTTGAGAGGCGAGAATTTAACTCCTGAATAAGTGGTAATATGGTCTGACATAATCAATGCTATATAAGTGTAATATTCTGTCTAACTAATATGCTGTTGATAATAAACAAGCCATTCATTTATCAATAGAAGAAGGGTATGGTTATTATCAGCAATATGTGTGCAAAGATACTATTTTAAGACTGAAACACCACAGTCAAGTTCCCCCGAATTACAGACTTGCAATAATAGAGTTGAGCATATTTTCGGCTTTCTGGTCATAATTTAGGCTAGACAAATGGTATTCAAGATCATCAAGCCCGTTTATTTTCTCAATTATAGATAGTAAGGTTCTCAAATCTTTGAAATCTATCTCCTTACGTTGAATATTGCTACAGTTGATATATCTATCAAATTTTGATGAAAACAAGTAAATCGGAGACATGACATTAATACCTCCTATAAAATGAGTAAATTGCTTGTTGTTGTAGTCACGGTCTATAAGTATATCAACATCTGCCTTTACATAGTTTGATTCTAAAGTAATCATGTAGTCGGAATCTTCCTCTATATCAAACCTGAAACTATCCCTGATATGCTCTATGAACTCACTTGTATTTTGCTGGTTGTCAAATAAAGTCCAAAAGTCGAAATCATTGTTAGACCTACTTCTCCAAAATGGAATAGAATGATAGTTACATAGCAAGTCTATTGCAGTTCCACCTATCAGATACAATCCATACTTTGAAGCTATTTTTGCAATATCAATATCGAATACTGTATATTGTTCAAAAATAGCTCTCTGCCTGTTCTCGTCTGATAGTCTAACCATTATCCGGCATTGTTCTCGTCTTTTCTCTTTCTGCCTCTTTTCTTCCGATTCAAGAGAAAATTTAGGTAGATGCTGGGCTTAAAGAATGCTATTTTCTTGGCTGGAATATCAATCGGTACAAAGGTAGCCGGATTCATCCCTTTTCTTGCTGACTTCTGCTTGACTGAAAATGAGCCGAAGCCGATAATGATAACTCTTCCGTTCCGCTTCATTTCTTCGGTAATGGTTTCAATGACTGCATCCAGTGCCTTTCTTGACTCTGTTTTGTTTAATCCTGTTTTTGCTACTACTGCGTTAGTTAGTTCTTTCTTGTTCATACTGTTATTATATTAATGTGATTGATTCTCAAATAGTTGATTTTCAAGGGTTGTTCCGTCTGTAAAAATATGACGAAGCGTCATTAGCTATGACGTGGTGTCAAGTCATATTGGTAAAGGCGGATTTAAACGCTGACTTTCGTAAATGAAGCCTCTATTTCTTTCAATTTGAATAGATTACGCTTATTCATCTTATAGCAATTAATGATACCCAAATTGACGCACCGATACAAGGTTGAACGAGAAATATGTAAGTAACTGCATACTTCGTCATTTGTGAGATATGCCTCTCTTTCCATCTTGTTCTTGACTTTGACTTTAGGATTGACTAATTCTTCTCTAACTATCTCCCTAATAACTGTACTTAGCGATTCAATGAATGAAGCCTGATCGCTGATAAAGGTAATTTCTTGTTTCATATTTCAATTATTTTGATGTCAAACAGAAATTGTATTTCAAGAATCATTCCTCTCTTTATTAGTCTGGGTGATACAATTGGAGTGATTTGTCAAAGATATTGTCTGAATATCGTTTCTTTTAATAAAGTGTTGTGATTCAGGAAGTAATTATTGTGATAGAATAAAATTTTTCAGAGAATTCATCTATAAAATAAAAGAAAATAGTAACTTTGTTGTCAATTAGCATGGATATGAAAAACGGTTACTTGTATATGATTTAACATTATGAGGGGAACTACTCTAATAAATTGTGATGGTTCTGCTGTTTTTTTTGACAATTTGACTTGTTATTGCTATATTTCAAATAATAAACGTTGCAAATGAGTGAAGATTTAATAAGTATAAAAGATGCCAGTTTGTGGGCTTCTGAATTTTTGAATAAAGAAGTAACATCTTCCAATATAAGTTATCTTGTTAATTATGGCAAGATAACTAAAATTGGAGAAAATGGTAGTACTCAGGTCTCTAGGACTGAATTGAAAGAGTATTACCAGAAACTTAGTAAAAAAGAAGAATTGTGGAAAGAAAAATTAGGTGATGATCTTAATTGGGAACTTTCTTTTGAAAGTTTAAAAGAATCAGAAACGACAAAACATGTTCATAGACTTCATCCCTATAAAGGAAAATTTATACCTCAACTTGTTGAATATTTCCTAGATTCTCATGTCGACGATTTTAAAAAAGAAGTGTATTTTAAAAAGGGAGATATTATTTTAGATCCATTTTGTGGAAGTGGTACAACTTTAGTTCAAGCTAATGAATTAGGAATGCATGCTATTGGTATTGATGTATCTATATTTAATACTTTGATCTCAAATTGCAAAATAAAGAAATATGACTTCAAGCTGTTGGAAAGATATATTGGCATAATAACTAAAGGTTTAGATGAATTTGATAAAAAAAATCATACTTCTGCTTTTGAGAAAGAACTTTTGGAAGAACTTGCTATTTTTAATAAAGAATTCTTTCCTTCTCCTGAATATAAAGCTAAGGTACAAAAAAAACTTGTTGATGGAAAAAACTATGGAAAGGAAAAAGAGTTAGAATTTCTTGATAAGTATAATAATTTAATCAAAAAACATAAGATAGAGTTATTGACTTCTGGAGAAGGAAATTTTATAAACAAATGGTTTATAAAACATGTGATCAATGAGTTGGAGTTTGTTGCTAATGAAATAGAGAAAGTCGAATTACCGGAAATAAAAGAAATTCTTAAAATAATATTGAGTAGAACAATGCGCTCTTGTAGGGCTACTACTCATTCTGATTTGGCTACTCTAAAGGAAGCTGTTACGACAACATATTATTGTACAAAACATTTTAAGATATGTAAACCATCATTTTCAATATTGAAATGGTGGAGAACTTACAGTAAAGATGCGATTAAGCGTTTAAAGCAATTTGATTCTGTTCGAACTCAAACTAATCAAATATGTTTGACAGGAGATAGCCAAACAATTGATATAGTTGAAAAACTAAATCTTGTAGACTCCAATTTTGCAAAGGATGTAGTAACCAAGAAAATCAATGGAATCTTCTCAAGCCCTCCATATGTAGGTGTTATTGATTATCATGAACAACATGCGTATGCTTATGATTTATTCGAACTAGAGAGAAAAGAAAGTTTGGAAATAGGTCCATTATATAAAGGGCAAGGTAAAGCTGCTCAACAAAGTTATGTGGAAGGTATAGTAAAAGTGTTGCTTAATTCCAAAAAGTACTTAATTGATAATTATGATGTGTTTTTAGTTGCAAATGATAAGTATAATTTATATCAGGAAATTGCAACTAGATCTGGGATGAAGATTGTAAATCAGTATAAACGACCTGTGTTGAATCGCACAGAGAAAGATAAAAATGCGTATGCTGAAATCATATTTCATTTAAAAGAACAAGATGGTGAATAAATCAAGTATTGTTAGTGAGGCTATTAAGGGAATAATTACATCTATGATGGATAGAGTAATGAGTAAAGTTTTATTTGAAGATCCATTTATTCCAGAAAATCATAGAGCTAAGAAACCTCTTTATGCAGCTTTAGTCCCTGATGAAATTTTTAAGGGTTCCCATTTTGAACGAAGGTTTGTAACTCCTTTTGGTGATGTGTGGGAAAAATTAGCGATTGTAGCGGGGAAAGTGACTTTTTATAAAGTAGAGAAGGGGTATAGTATTACAGGACAAATTCCAGCTGAACGCTTACGTCGCATACAAGAGGTTTTAAACAAATTGGAACATCCAGAGAAAGGAAAGGAACGTATTCATCCCGATTGGGATACTGAAATCAAGTATATATTAAGCGGTGAAGGTGAATTAATACCTGCAACTGTTATTTGTGATATTTATTTGGAAAATGCTGATAAAAAGTATGCTTTTGAGTTAAAAGCTCCATTGCCTAATAGTGATCAAACTAAAGTAAGTAAGGAGAAAATATTAAAACTTTATAGTATGGTTCCTTGTCCTATCACTAACGCATATTATGCATTACCTTATAATCCATATGGAAAGAGATGTGATTATAATTGGAGTTTCCCTGCTAGGTGGTTCAATATGAAAGAAGATAAAGTTGTGTTAATTGGAAATGAATTTTGGGATCTTATAGGGGGAAAGGGAACATACCAATTATTCATTGATGAAATTAACAAAATAGGGGTCGAATATAAGTCTCAGGTTTATAAAGATTATTTGGGAATTACTCCTCCTGATCAAAGTTGTTCATTTAAATTGTAAGAAAATGGCTATAGCAAATCAGAAAAAAGAACAAATAGCGGAAGTCGTTATCAAAATATTGTACTCTCGTTTTGAGAGTTTTCCTCAAGATGCATCAGGAAATAGAAATGCACCTTTTCATGAAGCATTTCTTAATGCTTTCTCTGATAAATTTGATGAAAAAGTAACTGACATTCCATTCTTCATAAGTATGAGCAGTTGGTTGCATGGATTAAATACAACAATGGGGCAAACTTTCTTTGAATCAGTTGCACATATATTAAGTGACGGAGATAAAAGAGAATTTACATCTGGAGCTGGGCGCGCTGGTGTACTTCAAATAACGTCACAACAGAAAAAAGCGGCAAGTGATATTATTACTAAACTAAGTAATAGCGAAGCAATGCCGAATTTAGATAGTTCTAATGCATTGTTATTTGTCCCAGATACACCTCCTTTTACTAATGCGATAGATTTTTCAGCAGATGTGTTTTTAGAGACTAATGATGAAATCATTGCAATTGAGTTGAAGTCAGTAAAACCCAATAGTGGGGAAATGAGAGGTGAAAAACAAAAAATATTAGAGGGAAAAGCTGCTTTATACAGACATTATCCAGGAAAAGATATAAAATTCTATATTGGATTTCCTTTTGATCCAACTAATGACCCGAATGCTCCCACTAGTTATGATAAAGCACGTTTTACAGCATCTATAATAAATATGGATAAATATTTTGATCATAGAGAGGTGCTTTTAGCTTCTGAGTTATGGGACTTTTTGTCTGGTGATACATCTACAATGGAGCAAATTTTATCTATTATAAATAGCATAGCAGCACCTACGTTTATGGTTGATTTTGCTTTTTTATGTGACAATTCCAATCGGAATATTGATAAACAAAGGTATAGGCAGTTACTTGAAACATGGCATTTGGTGTCTGAGTTAGAGGTTTTGGATAATCAAGAAGCTATATTAGAGAAGGTAGGGACAGATAGAAGGTTGCAGAAAGTTTTTAATAAATCGATGTTTTGTAGTAATAAATCTTATAATAAAGAACGAGCATTGACATTAATGAGTTTATTATGACATTTTATTCTTTGGGTCTCAATCTGGGTCTCACTTCGAGGGTACATGGTGACACATAATGCTACCGCAATGACTAACTTTCTTTATTATCAAGTAAATTGAATACGTCATAATGTGTCGTACTATACCATGAGGTAATGGATTTAGTGACCGCCAGGAACCTCGAAGTGGCCAAAATGCCGGATACAGCAATGTGTCCGGCATTTGCTATTTATTGATATTCAGTTAATTAGCTACCTCTTCATTTGTGTGACAAGCTGTGCAGGTGTAGACCGGTGGTCTATTTTAGCCTGCAAAAGGAACCATTGTAGACCATGGTAACCATTAAAATATATTTAAGAACGTATGGGAGCGACTCGGAAAATGGAGTCGTGTGGTTATCCTTTTATGTTAACCGTGAAAAAGTTAATTTTTCCACGAAGGTTTCAGTTAGTGTAAAAGACTGGAACGATAAGAAAATGTGCGTTGGAATAGGGGATAAGTTAGCTAAAGATAAGAATCTTATAATAGAAACTATTCTAGCAAGGGTAAACAACGTCCTGGTAAAGTATCGGCTTCGTGACAAGGTACTTACTAGAGAGGCTTTTCTCAAGGCATATCATCGCCCGACTGATTATAACACTTTCTTTGAGTTTATATCGGACTATCAAAAGAAAGAATCTCTCAGACTTGAAGATTCTACATACAAGACGAACCTGTCGGTAATCAAGAAACTGAAGGAGTATAGCCCTAATCTTTATTTTGATGATATAACAAGGGAGTGGCTTGACGAGTATTTCTTTCATTTAATGCATAAGCTGGAGAATAACCAAAATACAGCTAACAAGAATATGGCCACAATCAAGAAATATGTCTTGGCTGCTTTCAACGCAGGCTACATGGATGAAAATCCTTTCAAAAAATGGTCAATCAAGAAGGGGCTTCCTTCAGGAGAGTACTTATATGAATATGAACTGCAGAAGTTGATGGAACTGTATACTTCCGGAGAGCTGGAATATAGATATCACAAAACTCTTGAGTTATTTTTATTCTTATGCTTCAGCTCATTGCATATAGGGGATGCAAAAGGGTTGGCTTTAGAACAGTTCTCAGAGACAACTTTCACTTATTTTCGCATGAAACTGAAGAAGAGGAAGCCAATGCCAATCCAGGTACCAATCTCAGATCCGCTTCGGCAGTTATTAAGGAATATAGTTGGTACCAGGAAGAAGGGACCTGTTTTTGAGAAACTATGTGCTGATCAGACGATGAACAAGTATTTGAAAGAGATAGCTGCTATTGCCGGGATAGAAAAGCATATAACACATAAAGTCGGCAGGCATACCTTTGCAACCATCTTTTTGCGTAAGACAAAGGATATCGCTTCTCTGAAGGAGATCCTTGGGCATTCGGATCTGAAGGAGACATTAGTATATGCTCATGTGTTGAATGAGAGTAAACAAGAAGGAGTACAGTGTTTCAACAGTTTTGCCTTTTAAATTGTACTTTCGTACGGAATGGAGTTATTTCATTGATCTCTAGATAATAGCAGGCGCACTATTTTTGTACAATTTGGTACGAAAATAGTGCGTCTGCACGATTTATGGGCGAATCAATACTGTCGGACAATATCCAAATTCCTGAGCTGCATCAAAACAGGGACACATTTTGATCCATTCGCTCGACTCTACAATCCCGTTATCATTCAGATCCGGAGATGTGTCTCGATGGCCGAGAACTTCAACAATGGGATATTCCTGTTTGAGTCTCATTACGAGATCACGCATGGATTGTTTTTGAGCATCGGTACGAGTATCGGCTGCTTGCCCACTCATATCAAGACCTCCGATATAACAAATTCCAATGCTGTGTTTATTGTATGATAAACCGGATGATCCTTTTGTGTTGCAGTGTGCTCCCTCGATTTGGAGAGATCTACCTTCTTCAATGGTACCGTCTAAATCTACCACAAAATGATATCCGATTTGGCTGAATCCACGTGCACGATGCATACGATCGATGTCTTTTGCTTTAAAATCTTGCCCGGCTCTAGTAGCAGAACAATGAATAATAATTGAGTCGATGTTGTTCATTTGATTTTTTCTTTTAATTATTAATATTACCTTTGCACCAATTCTGTAAGGGAATATTTCCCTTAATGTTTGTTTTGTTTGTGTTTGTCAGCCGCTAACTCGTGATGAGCAGGCGGTTTTTCTTTTTAACAGAAGTGCATCCAAGCAGATGCTTTGCGATCCATGATTCATAAAATACCTTTTTCATAAGTTCTGTTTTTAGTGATTAATAATGTATTATTTATGTCCTGGTACTTTCTCCCAGGCTGTCAGTAATAACATACCATACGCATCCATCGTAGCGACTAACTCCGATAAACTGTATTACTCCTCCTTTACCTGTTTCTATTTTTGTTACTAATTTTAGTCCGTAAACATCGACATTTAAAGGGTGATACATCCTTCCTATAATCTCGACGATAGGGGCTATTCTTGTTTTTACAGGATTATCATAGACGGTAAGGACCGTACCAATATACTTTTCATCAGTAGGTAAATTGAGAGTTAGACGAGTAGCTGTATCTTCCCCTTTTGCTTCGAGATTGAAATAGTCAGATACGGTATATTCTCCGGTAGCAGCATTTGGGATAGCTCCTTCTTTAAAAGTTTTAAATGGTATTTTCAAGAATCCGGAGAATGTTCCGCTTGTGGCATTAATTTCACCGTTTACTGTAACTTTTGCTTTCCCATTCTCTACCGATACAATGAATTTGTTGTCTATGTTTATACCGGTGGTCATAATGGCTTCAACTAAAAGTTGGCCGCTAATCTGGACTCGTTCTCCTTCGATCTTGATTCCTGATTCATCGGCATTGATAGCAGCAAGTATCGTGTTGGGATTACCGTCCTTGTCGGTACCCATAACCTCAACCTTCCACTCTTTTGCGTTTTGGGTGACCTGGGTACCGATTTCTTTAATGATATCTCCCTCGGCATCAGCAACGGCTTCCTCGAACTTGGTAGTCAACCTTTCAGCAGTCAAGTTAAGCTCAGATTTGCAGCTTTCTGTTGTCACGTCAATCTCACCTTTTGCTGATATCGTTTTCTTCTGAACATTCTCTTCGAAGGTTGCGGTCAAGTTCTTAGCGGTGAGTTCTACTTCTGATTTAGCGGCATTCTTAGATGTCGTGATAGCTCCGTCGGCTTCCTTTACCTTTTCCTCTGCATTCTTATTGAAAGTAGCTGTTAGTTCTTCCGCTGAAGCCTGAATGTCTGATTCAGCAGATTCTTTTTTATCAGTGATCGCTCCGGTCGCTTCTTCTGTTTTTTCTTCTACTGTTTTCTTGAATTGAAGATCAAGCTGTTCGGCAGTCATTTTTAGGGATGATTCTGCGGATTTCTTCGCTTCGGATATCGCTCCGGTTGCCTCTTCTGTTTTAGTATTTACGAGATTAGTGAATGCAAGTACAAAGTCCCTTGCAGTGAGCTGAAGTGTACCGGTTGCTTCTTCTGTTGCTGTAGTGATAGCACCCAGAGCATTCGTCGTTTCAGTCTCGACTTTATGGGTAAAGTCAGCAGACAACTTTTCGTAATTGACATTAAATTCAGAAGAAAGTTCTTCGATTTTGGTCACATGTTCACCTGCGGTGGTAGCTGATCCGGCAGCAGAGCTAGCAGAATCAGAAGCTTCCTTCGCGTACTTGATGACTTCTTGCCATTTGCCGGTGATCCCATCCTCCCTGATTTCGAAGTCGCCGCGTATCTGAATCTCACGACCGTTCAACTCGTCTTCGATTGTCTTGTCATTGTGCAGGATGAATGTACCACGAATGATCACTCCATCGGCGATCAAACCAAACCATCTCTTAACGCTTCCTACAGCTTCCTTTGCCCAGGCAGGAATCAGACCGATATCTGCATGGCCAAGCGTACATCTTACATGTTCCGGATCGGAATAAGCCGCCCAGCTGTCGATACCGTCATAAAAATACTGGCAGTTTGTCCTTGATGAAATACGGATGAATGATTGACGTTCTGCATCAACTATGTTTCCTACTCTTGCAATGATCATGTGCTGGTAAGGGATACTGTCACCTTCAGCTTCAAGGAGAATAGACTGATCGCTGCCCGGATCAGAGATGGCGGTAAACTGTTGAACGGAGTAAATTGTGCCGGTGTTGCCGGGATTATGATAATACCCTATCAACAGGTCACTGTCGGCAAGCGGGTTATTGTCCGCTTCTCTCAAATCCGGATAGACAGTGAATGTCCCGTCTCCGTTATCGAAGTAAGATGCGATCTTGATACTGCTTGTGACTATTTCTTCATCCTCTGTTACCCGGATGCGGTTGTATACAAATTCATTTGTGATAAACTTCTCACGTACAAAGACAGATTTAAACTCAGCATTGCCGAGCTTGTCAATCAACCAGCCTGATACGCCTGATACGAATGTACTTACCCATTCATCTACTTCTTCACCGGCAGCGTTCAGTATCTTCTTACCTGTTGCTTTAGCGGAGGAGATAAATCCCCAAATACCGGTATTGATTAGTCCTGCCATTATTCTATTCCTCCCATTATTCGTATAAGCATTGCCACCTGCTTTTCTAGTTTATGGTAGTCAGCTACGGTGATTCTCTTTTTTTGTTCGACATCAGTTTTTGGTTCATCCTCTATGGTTTCTGTTTCTTCAATATCAGTTACCTCATCCTCTAGCGGTGTATCTTCGTCGATAAGAACGGTCTCTTGGTCAGCAGGATCATCTATCTCTTCATAGTGTTCAGGGAGTTCCAAAAGCGGTTCTTCTAGTTTCTCACCTGACAAGTAGTAGGTGTATCCGAGATAGATTTCATTCCCGAACAGCTGGCTGTCGGAAATTCTGCGGAATACTTTGCCTTCTTCCGCAGTGATATGGTTATTATTTAATTCGTCTATTTTCATATTATACCTCTTCATTAGGGAAATCGATTGCAAATTGACTCATAGGCTTGATGCTGTCGGCTAATTCAGTCCAATTAGTTGCTGTTTTATATGCTTCTACAGAATCATTGGGAACGTATATTTGGAACCTTACAGAGATATAAGACGAAGCGAATGTTCTTGCGCCAATAATTGGGGGAGTCTCTACTGTCGAAATGAAATATTTCATTTGACGACAATAGGCAAATGAATAATTTCCTAAATTCGGAACTGTAGCTGGAAGTATCACATGTTTCAATTCATCACAGGTGTAACAGAAATGCTCCATCTTTGTTACAGGGCAATTATCAAGCAAACCGGCAGGTAAAACCTTTATTTTTGAATATTGAAAACATCCTCTAAAGTCAAACGCTTTCTTATTATTAATAAATAGATTTGCTGGGACCGATTCCAATAAAGAACGTGAGAAACAACCTTCTGGATTACTCCAACTATCGGCTCCTCCAAAATAATATGCATTCGTACAATAGTAGAATAATCGTTCGGGAACGGAAGTGATTTTTGTATTAGCGAAACATAAGTTGAAATCAGAGGCGCCTACATTGTATCTAAATAAATCATCAGGAATTGAAGATATTAATGTTCCCTCAAAAGCTGATTTGAATGTGCTGGCATTCGTGCAATGGTCAAATAAGCCTACAGGAATTGATGAGATTAGGGTATTCCTAAATATACCTGAAAGACTTGTCGCAGCTACGCAATTGTCAAGCAACCCTTGCGGAATAGATGTTAAACTTGTATTATTGAAACAATAGGAAAAAGACTGTCTCTCTGTATCGTTTTTCAACACAAGTCCTACATACTTCAACATTGAGAAACCTGAGAAATTCAAGTTATTTACATTACTATTTCCGAGATCCCAATATGCAACAAGAGATAAACTTCTTTTTGTAATCGCATAGGTCACATCACTACAGTTTTTGATTTCTACCTGATGGAAATCTGAGTTATCATACGTGTGATCATAAGTCAGCTTCCCTGGCCCGACTGCATGATCTTCTGTTCCGTCTCCCCATGATATGATATAATCAGTGGCGTCTGAGGTGACATAGAGAGAAATGTTCTCTCCAGTAACAAGCATCTGAATATTTCCATTCTCTATCGGTTTGAAAGATTCAATATCAAGCCTCATGGCAGCGTTGACTGTAATGGCGGTTAAACTAACAGTAACGTTATCTGTTACGCTGAAATATCCATTTTTAGATACGGTGTATTCATGAGTTTTTTTGCTACCTATTACCAATGTCGTTTCTCCGGAGGCATCAGTAATCCCTGTTTTCCCATCACATTGAATAGTAGCTCCGGATAGAAGTACAGTGCCGTCTTTTACTATGAACTTTACTTCGACCGTGTTTGGTTCTACATATACAGTTAAGGATGTTGCAGACGTCCCAACAGTTATATTACCTGTCTTTTCATAATATGTGTCATGGGTAACAGAATATTCATAGGTTCCTTTTCCCAATGATAAAGTGCATTCACCGTACTGGTTAGTCGTTCCTGTCACTCCATTACATTTTACGGTAGCACCTTCAATGAGCGATGAATTGTATTCTACGATAAACTTAACATCCACGACGCCATATACATACACAGTGTTTGTTGTATCAGATGTTATGGAACCATATGAGAAGGTGTTGCTTGCATATCCGTATGCAGACACGGTTCCGGATATAGCCGCACCTCCACGAGGTAAAGTAATATATCCGTCTGCATCAGAAATGTATGATTGGTCCCCAATTGTGACAGTAGCACCTTGAACATATACCGATTGGTTATAAACTCCTACCCGAATCTTTCTCAGTGGAATATATGTCACAGTATAACTCTGAGAACGTGTACCGGCTACAAGATATGAACCCTTAAAATCTTCGTGATTTTCACATTTGAACGTAAAATCAATCGTTATGTTGTCTTCAGAAGTTACCTTGTAGGTATATTCGTTTACTTTCTCAACTTCGTAGGCGCATTCGAAGACTGAATTTTTAATTGTATAATTCCGAGAAGAACTGAAGGTGAAAGTCGTCACAGGAGCAGGTTTCAATTGACCGTATGTGATAGCTAATTCGGGAAATGCCGCCTTCAGTTTGTTGATTTGTGCATCAGTAGCTACAGAGACATAACATTTACCGGTGATGACCGCTTTGTCTACATTGTTGCCGTTTTCGTCCAGTCCCTTCAAATTGATTAGTTTTATGATAGGATCAAGGGTAGATAATGTCCAGTCTACACCGATCAAGCGTACACGTTCTAACTTCATAGAATCAAGCGCAAAGCATCTGTCAATTATGGATAAGACATTAGCTTTGTTGGTGTTCTCCCATCTGATTGTCGAAAGATTCTGCACTCCTGCGAGTACCAATCCCGCATCAGTCAGTTCCGTTTGATTTCGGACCGTTAAATTTGTAATGGTGTCCGGCAGGTGAAGCAACGTCAAGTTACCGCCTTCGGGTAATACTACAGCGGATGTTCCGGTTCCTTCCGCCCATATCTCGCGGATGTTGGTACATAATGCAAGGTCTATTGCCTGCTTCAGGTTCGGGCAGTTGCGGGTATCCAGCTTTCGGAGCAGGTTGTTTGCACCAACTGAGAGCACTTCCATATTCGTGTTTCGATAGCCTTCCGCTCCGGACCCGATAATCAGCTCCACCAGTTTGGTCATCTTCGATACGTCGACCGAACCGGGATACAAAGAGGATAGATCCCCCAGGCTGCTGATCTGACCGGCACCAAAAATGATCGTTTCAGTATCGTTGAACTGGATGGCGGGAGCTTTAATATGTACCGGTACATTTTTCTGTGAACGAGTGCCGACTGTATATGATCCGTACTGGACGTTGACATACTGCCCGGCATACGACGTGATGGTCATATCCGCATTAGGTTCTACTCCTTCCCACTCTGAAGGGGTGTACAGACGCAGAGTTGCGAAGTCATTCTTATAGTCTCCGGCAATGTATTTAGAGTCCATGTATTTGAATCGGTTGTACAGCCACCAGCGACGGTGCATCTTGCGGCTTCCCTGGGCAGCATACAGGTATGATCCGTTCCCTTCATCCAATAATGGGCGAACATACTTGTACCAGCTGTCTTCATTGTAGACCGCTTCACACCAGGCATCTCCCTGTTCGGTGTCGAAGAAGCGGATACATTCTTCATAAGTGAGCAGCTTCTTTGACCGCATTTCAGCATACATGGCTGCGATCTCTTTGGAATATGCCTGCTCGATGTTGTTCCAGAGAGTTGACTCTGCACCGTTCCAGACGTCCTTGTTGCCGATCTGATCGTGGTACTCAACCGTATAGTCAAATGCTGCTACGCCTTCATTATTCAGTCCGCACACTGTATCATTATCATAGAAGATGCAGATCCAGCGTATTCCGTCGAAAGTAGTCAGGAACATATTCTTGGCACGCTGGTCGACCATCGCAAAGAGTTCTGTTATCGTGTAGTACGATAACATGAAATTCATGTCCAGGTACTGATCAGCTTCGGCCCGGAACTTCGTCGGGTTATCCTTTACGGAGACAAGCCAGTCGGTCAGACGCTTTAGATTCGTGTAGTCTTCGTTTCCGTCCGGATAACGAGCTTCGAAGTCTTTCAGCCATTCTATATTACCTTCCGAGTCGACGGTGATATAGTCCGAACGTTTGAAGAGTACACGATCGGAGGTATTGTTCAGGATCTCCCAACTTTCACAGCCGGCCTTGAATCCGAATGTTTCATCCGTTGACTTGTCGTTATTGAAGTTGTATTTGCCCAGTGATGTTCTCTCAGCATCTTCTGATGTTTGATGCCACATCACCGACGGGCGGCCGTTGACTGTCGTCCGGACGCGGGGATCAGCCTTCTGTGCTTCAGTAAGGAACCCCATGCCACGAAGGATATAGTCGATCAAACGGGCCATACCGGTATTGTGTACACCGCTAGATTCGGCGAAGTCCGCTTTGAAGCAGAATACGTTTACAGGTATTTCCTCTTCGAAGATGGCAACTTTATCGGCATGTTCACCGGTAGCGGTCATGGTGAATCCCTGCTTGCATTTTGTCTTGAAGTTCTTTCGAGGATACCATTGAGAGGATGTTCCCTGTACGTCGATCTCTACTCCGGTTGCTACCCAGCTGCGTTCAGGATGTTCCCTGTCCTCATAAACAAGGGTGACAGTCTTCTTGTCTCCTTTGAAAGTCGGAAGCTCACCGACGATGGTGAATGAGATATTCTGATTCGCCAGCTTCTCATAGCTGAGATTCCCATAGTCGTCATAAATGTTGTTCCGGGCATATAGCTTGCGCTTCAGTTCAAGATTATCCATATCGGCAATGTAATTGTCAAGAAGCTGATAGCGGTTTAAGGCATTGTCATAGACACGGATATTAAAGATATCTGCGGTACAGTCACTGCTGCCGATCGAGATCCCGGCAGGATTGGGCTGAGTAAAGTTGTCTTGTTCCGGATACTGGATCAGTCCGCAGATCTCACCGTTGATGTAGACGAAGATCAGCCGGTTCTCCGCTTTCTTTTCGATCACGAAGGAGATCCGGACACGTTCATCCTCTTTGAATTGTGTTTCGATAGAGGTCTGTTCGGATCTGAATATGGCTTTCTGTGCGGTCACTTCAAGTCCGATTCCTCCGTTCATGCAGCTGAGGATGACTGAGTCGTAGTCGGTAACATCTCTTGTTTCAAATTCAAATTCAATAGTCTTACCGGTTGAACGGAAGTCGTTGGCAAAGGAGTTGTAGGGGATGGTTACACGTGCATCACCATTAACGCGAAGAGCTACGAATCCGTCAACCGTCTTGATCCATCCGTTCGTTGCGTAGTTGAATGCGGTAAGTACAGCGAAGATCTCGCCATAGTTCCAGATGTTTTTTCCTTCTTCGTTGTTGCTGCGGTTCACGGAGGTGAGGAAGAGAACGAGATCCGCTTCCTCCGGACGAACATCGATCTCTGATTCCCTAACCGTCAGGTTGAATGTTTTGCTCACAGGTCCGCATGCGATTTTCAGCTCCAGGTCTCCGGGAGCTTCTGCCCGGTAACTCCATGTTTGTCGCGTGCGGTCTATCGTTTGATCACTAATTACGATTCCATTAGCTGACAGGGTGATATCACTTGTCGTTGTAGCAGGATTATAAACGATGTAGGGGAGCAGGAGTGTGCCGAATTGTTCCACTTCGGCAGTCCTGAAGGATGACGCAATAACCGGTGTGTTGTTTCCGGATACAATGCTGATAATATCATAGCGTAGACGATCGCTTTCTACTTCGGTATCGTTGATCGTTGCCGTCGCATAAACGTCGAGCGTATGTGCACCATGCGCCTGTGCCGGGATTGAATATGTCTGCTGACGATTAGATACAGATGTGGTGTAGGTACCCGTTTCTTTACCATCAACGACAAAGTGAATGGTTTTCTCTACGGCACCAAGCGGGGTATATGGGAATGAGATCGCTCCCACATAGGCTTTTGAATCATCGAATGTAGACGTTACGGCAATGCTTACCGCATTGATCTTGAATGTCAGCTTGCGGGTAGCTCCGTAACTGTCGGTAACTTGTACAACGAGGACGTTATCACCGAGTATCAGGTATTTGCCTATATTGAATGAGACTTCGCCTTGATTGATTGTTTCGGAGGCTACCTGCTTATTGTTCAAAGTATAGGTTGCGATACCTTCGCCGGTTTCCTCTCCGGACAAGGTAGATGAGTATGTGTACTTGATCAGTGTCTCCTTACCATGAACGGCCGTTGCATTTGACGGGGTGACAAAGGCAAGCGTGAGCTTTGTTCCTCCGCCACCTGCGGCTGCTTTCACGGGATAGAATACACCTGCTCGTTTTTGCATCATGTAGTTTCCGTCCGGAACTAGATCGAATGATTCATCCGTGTTGTCCATCTCACCCAGTGAGGTAGAACCGAATCCGCTGTTTTTAGGAACTTCTGTTAATCCTATTGCCATAACATTACTATTTTCGGGATTTTCTTTTTCTGATTCAGTAACTCCATAATCGGTGTCGGCCATCACGACGACACCACCGGACAGCCGGGTCATTTTACCGACATTTAGCCCACCTTCGATGTCGCAGCCCTCTTTGGAAGTAAAGCCTTTCTTGAAAGTATCTTTGATGTCTTTACGTGCATAACGATCATCACCGAATGATTGAGATGCGACAGGCTCAAGTTTGCAGTGTACGCGCTTGTCTGCCAATGGAAGTGATTCGTCAAGAACAAGGATATAAACATTTGTTTTCCCATTCTCTTTTACAGTAATCATTTGTCCGTCATAAGGGGCATAAGCTACAGTGTCGATATTTTGCGCATATCGAGTTGCTTTTTCTAAAGAGTTCCAGGTCGATGTAGAGTCGATAGGGAGACTCCTGGTGCGCTTGTATTGAAGATAGAAACTAGCTCCTGCGATGACAAGGCTAGAACGTGGTGATACGTTTTTTATTTCAGATAGATATTCTACAATTTCAACTTGGTCTTCCATACTCAGGCTGTTTTAAAAGTGAATGTATCCGGATCGTTAGGCATTGTAGCTTCTGCAATCCACATTTTATATTCAATAGCTTTACTACCGTTGGCCCCTTCTACCATAATTTTAATCGGACCTTCAGTTCCATTTTCGATGAAGTTGCCAGGATAACTGGTTAGGGTAAGCTCGGTGATCATGTCTGCAGGGATACATACTGCAAACATAGACCATGTACCAATCGGAAATTTATAGGTACCGGGACCGGTATACAGTCCGTTTGAACTGAGTGCCCGTACTGCATCTGATGTTTGAGGCACAGTATTGCATACACCGGCAAACCATTTACGTCGAACGTTCACACTGATCTTATTATTTAATGTAATTTGCGGTAATACTCCATCAGGGCTAGCGTCGTAGACGACGGTTGCAGCGTAAGTCTCCTCCATTGTATAGTAGCCTGTCAATTGCCTTATTGCCTTCTGTTCCCCATTAACTTCTGCAGAAAACTCTAGTTTATTCTCTTCGATATAATCATAAAAGGCTTTACTCATGGGGCCGTTACCGTGTCTGTTGGCTGTGTAGGTTAGCTGTCCTTTGGCTGTCCCAAACTCAACGTCGTTGGACGTTGAAAGTTTACCTGTTAAAGATGCAGACTCTACACTGGTGAGCATCGTCCTGAAGATACTTTCGTATGTTGTTCCTTCCTTGAGTATGTCCCCAGGGTTTATATTCCCTGTCTTGGGCGAGGTGACGCGAATATCTTTGGACAAGCTTCCACCGGCTTTAGCCAGTGTCTTGTACCTTTCGTTCAAAAAGTCCAAGACACCGGCTACTTGCTGGTTGGTTACACTGCCTTTGGTGATGGCCTTGTCTATGTGATCAATCAGAGAGTCTACAATATCTTGTGTTGTACTCATCCTTAATTGAATTGTTTACTGAAAACATCTGTATGAATTCTCGGATTATTGAAATCATTGCTATTTAATTCCTGAGTAAAATGTTTCTCCGAATCGCAGAATCTAAGTGTAATGGGTAGACTTTGAGGCGTATTCATATTCTTTGCTATTGCTAAACTATCAGCAGAAGCATTGACTTTGATTCCTCTGTTTCCGTATCCTATAAGATAGATCTCATCACTAGAGAGCATATCAAGAATAAACATCAGTTCCTTTTCTGTCTTGAAACCAGTCTGTACATGCAGATTGTCTACAGTGTTTACTCTCTCCCTGCTTTCAGTATAGTCATTTACTTCTTCATCATATTTCCCATACACTTCATCTTCTCCTTTGTCTTGATCTAGAGTGGGCTTCCCGGTAACTTCTATGCATTCATACGCTCCATAACTGTTTAAAAATTCGATATAGTATCGTTCCTTCTCTATGTTAGCAGGAGAAATGACGATGGTGACTGCCTTGCCTTCTACTGTGATGATTTCAAATTGACTGGCAAGCATATTATTCTTGCTGAAAAAATATTTTCTTAAGGCTTCAAGGTTAAGAGCATAACAGGCCCCGACTGTCAGACCCGAAATAACAGTAGAAATACCTTCTGCTACTTTAACCGTAAAAGTCGTTACTGGAGCAATGAATAATAATGGCCGTATTTCTGTTTCGCGGATAGACAGGACCCTTTGTTCTGTCCGTGTAGACATAAAGAAGTTACCGGCAGCATTCAATAGCTTCATAGTAAAAATGTTGCTGCCTGTCTGATTCAGATGCCTCATAGCTCTTTTGCTGATCCCACCGAGTAATACTTTATGTTGCAAGGTTTGTCGGTCACCTGTCTGATTATTGACTTCGATTGTGTATTCTTTGAGATTGCTCGATGTTGATAGGATGATATCGGTTTCTTCACCCGTATAGTGGGTTGGAGATAAAATAGCTGATAAGATCTCATCGATAAAAACAAAGAAATTTCCAGTTTCTCCGGATCCTTCGAAAATGACATTACTTTGATTTCGGATAACGTAATTGACAGGGGATGAAGAAGTGATTTCCAACTTTACCGGATTCCCTGATAAAGCCATCGTGCGGGGTGAAATTGCTGCTGTTAAACTCATAATTCAAACTGTGTTCTTACAATGTTCTCTGAGGTCACTACTACAAAATTCAGGTCGGCCAGGAGAGAAGTTCGTTCAATGCAGGGAGATGACATCAATGAATAAAAGTCTTCCATTGTTTTGTCTCCATTGCCTGGTAGAGACTGAAACTTCAGAAATACTCCGGAGACATTCTTTATTTCAGGAGCTGATTGTATTGTTTCCTTTTTTTCCATATGCAAATGTGTTTGTTTTTAATTGCTGTATAAAGGACAAGATTACATAGTGACTGCTTTGATCCCGGCTTCATATTGAAGTCTGATTGAATCTATCGAATCAGTATTTGCACCTTCAGGATTATCCACATAAAACGAGAACCAGTACTGTAATTCAGCGTCATAAGTATCCAGTATTTCCTTTTTTCCTAGTACTTCTTCTTTAGTTGGAGGCAGATACGAACTGAAATCATCTCCGGAAGGTTGGGTTAGTATCTTTCTGTCTAAGACATTAAATCCTCTGAGATCATATCTTTTTTCAAGTTGACTCTTTACTTGTGCTGCAGTTGCGGCGAAGGCATTATCTGCGTAGGAGACAATTACCCATTTAGTCGTTTGGGGTATCATTTTTACAATACCTTGTTCTTGCTCAAGATCAAATGGTTTTAAAAGTTTTGTGGTACGAAGGTTCACTTCTGCAGGTTTGTTCACTTGATAGGGTACTGTGTGCTTGGCACTCTCAATCATCAGTTTCTGACCAGACAATAAGATTGGCCGGCTGGTATCTATCTGAGTTAGTGCTATCCGATCAAGATTGATTTTACTTTTTAGAGTATGGTTTGCATGTCTTAAGATGGCATCCCATTCTTTAAAGAATTGATTGAAAGCTCCGTCCTCTCCACGAAAGACCAGTGAATATTTGAAAGTGTTCCCGTCGTTATCACGGAAATAATTACCTGCAGGGGTGCGGCAGAGTGAACTACCATAGTAATATCCTAAAGGAACATTCTTTTCATCAGTAGCCATTCCCATCGCAAAACAGAAGCAAAGCGGAGTATCTGTTTTTTGTTCATTGACTTTAGCTCCCCGGAGTGTTGTATTGAGATTCACTGTTCCGGCCATGTATTGCGGAACTAGTAAATTGTTACAGAACGTCATTGGTAGGCATTCATCTGAACTGGATATTTCTTCGTATTCAACGTTGGCCGTTTTCTTATCCCAAGCAAAGAAGTCACTGGATAAGAGAGAAACGTTTTGGGAAGCTATGTTACGCTTGTAGAATCGTCCGGTAGATGCCTGATAACAAATATATGTGTTATCGGGAACATACTCAAGAGGTGTGTTCTCTACTTCTGTGATGATTCCTTTATATTTATCAAGGAATTCTTCGAAAGATTCCGCATCCGTATAAGCTTCGTCAAATGAAGTGCTGGCAGATAATCTTATTTGCTTGGGCTGTTCGTAATTGGGTACAGGATCTGCAGCTTTCAGTTGTGACCAGTCTGCAAATGGGGAGCTGGAGAACGTGTCTTTCAGTAATTTGATTCTTGCTGTTCTATTATCCCCATTCACGAAGATCCTGGCACCAGTTCGGCAGAATATTGCTTCTAGAAAATCGTTAATCGTGCAGTCCGGCATTAGGTCTTTATAGTTTATTTGACCTGCGACTGTGGCATCTGCTACATTATTAAGTACTACCATTTTTTTGAGCTGGTAGTCTCTCTCGAATGGATTCTCTATGAGTTCAAAACCATATGCTGAAAATATTAATTGTAGGATTTTTGAAACACGGATAAAAGGAGAAATACCATATCCTGCGGGTAACTTGACATCTGCGACACTGCCTGATATAACCATTTTCTCTGTACGTGCATTTTTCTTCAGTTCATACGCATTACCTATTTTTTGAATCGGATTTATGAATTCCGGGTAAGCGACATCGTCTGCTGAGTCATTCTTTACTTGTATGGGGAAAACATAATAGTCGGCTGGAAGATTATATTTCATAACATTATTAAGATGTTCTGTTAAAGCAGTAATGCCACCTGATGGTTTATATATGGGTAATCCGGGTAACTTTTTTAATGATATATTGTTCCAGGCTTCATACATTAGGCTTTCGTCAAATCCGATGTTGCTGACAATCCCTGATTCTACCGATGCTGATGTTATATTCTGCTTGCCTATGCGACGGTATATTCCATCTGCAATAACAGCCTGGACGTCTTTAGCCGGTGCATTAGCTATATCTAAGCGATTGATATGATCAACTATGGAAAGGTTATGCTTCGTTCCCGGTAACGTAGCAGCTATGGTCTGACTCCCTTTATCTGTATAAATAGGGGAGGTGATTTCAACTTCCATTTCGAAGTCTGTAGGAGTATCGTATATCCCTTTAGGTGTTTTGATGATTAGTGCCATATTATTGATCTCCTCTTGTGAAAGGTTTTTCCGATTTTAGTTTGATCTCTTCCGCATCATTGATATCGGATAAGAGAACGTAGTTTTTCGAAGGCTTGCCTAGTTTGTCCATCACTTGATCCATCTTATCCATTACTTTCTCTAGTTTGGCCTCAAGGTTGTTATTGGGACTTGGCGGAGTGGGTGAGTCTGTAGAGTGGCTGATGGAGTCGTAATTTCCTTCTGCATATTGTGGCACCCTTCCGGATCTTGCATCATTGATTGCTTGAAGTACTACAGGATAGTTGATATGTTTTTGGAGCCGGGACAGATCTTCAGAATTGATAATTAACTCTGATCCGTTTTCTGATATAAGTGAAGTACGTTTGACGATGCCTGTAGGGGCTTCCCCTATATAGGAGATATCGTGATAGCTGCGTCCGTCTTCAGCTCCGATTACGTCATACTTCCCGGCTGCTCTTTGGTTTATTTTATATTCAGCCTGGGGAGTACTTTCTGTGGAGGAACTTCCACTATCTCTTCTTTTCCCGATAAAGCCTTTCAGTGTAGATTTGGCTGTGGCGATACCTGCCGTAATAAGACCCGCAAGTATAGCTCCACTCGCTATTCCCCAAAAGCCCTTGGAACCAATCTCTTTAGCTGTTGCTTTTGCTGCTTCTGCAGTTCCTATTATACCTAGGTTTACAAGTTCGGCATTAATGATTTGGGCTATAACATCAAACATAATGTCAATCATCGTATCTGCGAATCCTTGCATAGCATTTTCCTGCCCGGAAATGATGTTCCCTAGAGCATTACCAAATTCTTCTCCATATTGTTGATAGATACGGAGTCTTTCTTCAAATTCCTGCTTGTCTGTTTTAAGTTTGTTTTTTGAATTTTGCTCATTGGCCTTTTGATCTTTTTGTATGCATTTTACCTTATAATCCAGCAGCTGCTTCTCTACTTGCTTCCGTTGTTCTGCATTTAGTCCTGCAAGAGAAAGCATACGTTCCAGATGCATGACGGTGAGCTGTTCCATCGCATCATTGTATGCAGCCTCGGAATTAAGATTCTCATCCTTCCCGGAAGCATATAACTCCTTTAATTCCTGTTGCTGACGTTCATAGTCTATTTTTTCTTGATCAATCAGCTCTTGGGTATGTTCTTTTTGCATCTTCAGCTTCAGATCATTGATCTGATTTTGGATCTCAATGCCTTCTTTAGATTTTGTACCGGCTATTTTCAAAGAATTCTCTAAGTGTTCCATTTGAAGACATTCTAATTCTTTGTTAAGTTGCTTTTCTGTCTGAAGGGTTTCATCTCCTCCTTCTAGGTACATTGCTTTTAAGAAGGCTTGTTTTTGGGTATATAGTATTTTTTCTCGTTCGAGTCGTTTTTTAAGCGCTTTTTCATCATCATCGTCCTCTTTTGTGGTAGAATTGTTTTTTACAGGCTGAGGTTTCTCTGATTCGATCTTGATGAGTTTTTCTCTGGATTCCTCTATATGTTGGTTTAATGTTTGGATTTCTCGATCTAATGAACGCAGTTTATTTGTTCCTTTGTTTATATATTCATTGAGTACATTATCAGCCCAAGCGTCAGTGGTAAGTCCCAATGATGTTTTGAAACCATTTAGCATATTGGCAGCTCCTGCTTCTACATCAGACCAAAAGCCGTTGTCAGGTCCGTTTTTACCGAGATCATCCTTTCTATCTCTCAGTTCACTAATTTTCTTTTGAGTTTGTTTTATTTCCTCTAGAACAAGAAGACTGTCAACGTATGAATTTACAGCAGCAGTAGCCTGCTCCGTATTTATAGTTTCCAAAGATAAATTGCCAAGGTATTCGGGAGAAATCTCGTTTAGCCTGCGGATAGCTGCTTCTCGTTCAGCTTTGCTCAAGTTCTCGTTACGTGCAACAGATAAGAGATGCTCAACCTCATTACGTTCGTCCTGTATGTTGCTTTTTGAATTATTTCGAATCTCTGTTAGGCTTTTCTCAATACGTTCCGATTCTGTCATTTCCTTATTCATATTGCTTAATGCAGAAATAAGAGTAACAATGACAGCCGCGACTGCCAGGTATGGGTTGCGCAACATGACAGCATACATTTCTTTGAGTGTAGCTATTACTTTCTGATTCCAAAACACTTTGAGCTTTTCTTCTATGATCTGAGCTTTACAGATGAGAACATAGGTTGCTATTGTAGCTGTTAATGGTATCAATATATGTGAATATCGTGCAATGAATTCAATTAAAGAATTGAGTGCCCGTACGAAAAAACTGGTAGCGGTAATGGCATTAGACATGAGGGGAAGCATCTTCTCTCCTAATTGATAAGACACTTCTTTAAAACCATTTTTAGCTTTGTCGAGACGCGCTTGTACTGTATTGTTCTGCACATTAAATTCGTTGATAACCGATGTACCTTCTTTATATGCGGTAGTAGCCCGTTCTTGCTCTTCTCGGATGCTAGCGGTATTGGCAGCTAAAGTATTTAAGACTCCGGCAGCGCGTACACCATCAAGTTTCATGTCTTTAAATAAAGGTGCTAGTTGCTGTAGACCGCCTTTACTTCCTAAGTTTTCTAATAGCTGTAGGAGGGCTTCATTGGCATCTTCCTTAAGTAATTTTGTAAAATCCTTAACATCTTTCCCTGCCATTTTAGCGAATTTGGCTGGTTCCTGGTATACTTTCATGATGACAGTCTGCAGAGCAGTGGAAGCCATTTCTACTTGCTGCATATCTTGATCAAGCACAGAGGCGAATCCCATGATTTGTGTTTGTGAAATTCCGGCTTGTTTTCCAGTTCCGGATACACGTGCAGTAAAGTCTACAAGGTATGATTCTGCGGCACTGCTATTCTGAACTACTTCATTGATGGCACTCCCTGTGGCGAGCATAGCACCGCGTAATCCTAGTGTTTTATCTTCACCAAACATTTGTGCTAGTTTACCAATATTCTTAACTGCATCTTCTCCTAGATCCTCACCCAATGCAACATTGATTTTATCGGCAGCATCTACGAAGTCAAGAATATCCTGCTTTCCTTGTATACCGAGGCGACCTGCATCTTGTGCCAGCTCGTTCAATCGTTCGCGTGGAGTCCGGGTATCTATCTTTTTGAGATCTTCATTCAGATCCTTCACCGCTTCATCTGTCATCCCAGTGTATTTTTTTACTCCAGCCATAGCCTCGGAGATTTGCGCATAGTCATCAACGGAACGTCGTATAGTCATAGATAATCCTGTAACAGAGGCGACAACTCCACCGATAAGGGCCATATATTTATTGACGAAGTTAGCGGCCTGCCCCCAAACGGTTCCCTGGCATCCCACTTCAACGCGCATTGCTGCTTGAGCACGAGTGAGAGCTTCGGTTACCCGTCGATTCTGTTCTAAGGCTACTGAGTGCTGTTGTGTACCAGGTATTGCATCCCGGAGCTGCTTACGAACCTTGGACTGTACAGAGATCAGTTCGTTATAGGTTGCTCCGGAAAGATTGCTCAGAATACGTTCTGTTTCTCTGATACTTTGTTTGTACTTTTCAAGAGTCGTCGTTTTCTTATTAATTTCCTGCTGAAGTTTTCTTGATTGGGTGTTGTAGTTAGCTTCGGATTTATTGAGAGAGGCTAACTTGTTTTCCAATTTTTGGATAGCAGTTTCGACTTGCTTGACTCCTAATGCGGCTTCCGTGCCATCAATGTAGATTTTAATACTACGGTTAAGATCGTTGCTCATAGATTATTTGTTGATATAGATGCGTGTGGCATCAATGATCATTGAATCGAAATAGTTGGTAATGATTGTTTCTAGTTCGGGGATTCGATTACGGACAATGGGATCGAACCATTCGTATGCTTTGCGGTTTCCTGTACCCTGGCTGCCATTCAATGATTCAGGATTGGTATGCCGGACAATCCCGGTACTTACCTCGATCCCGCCGATTCGTTTCAGTTTCGTCCACTTGGATCCAGTTGTTCCTCCATACCCTTTTCCGGCTCCTTTGTGGATGTAGATGCCATGACGGGGAAAAGAAAAACCGAGTTTGTTGATGAGTCCATATTTGTCAGTATACATTCTAGGTCTCAAATCGGTGGCCACACGCATGCTGTGAGATGAAATTGATGCACGTAGTTGGGCAGCGACAGAGTTCATCCATTTCTGTACGTCTTTATTGAATGCGACTAGCCGGTCAGCGTCTTTAGCCATCGTATATCGTTCTATTTCGGATACGGTTTCTATGTGTATGAGCTGTGACGAGCCTTTGCCTGCCAGATTGTTGGCGCGGCGAACAGCGGCATTATAACGTCTGACATCGGAACGCATATCCCGATAATTTTTATAGAATCCCATAGATTAGTCCTCCCAAAAATCAGAGTTGATAAAAAAATCTTCAGGTTCCCGCAGGGAGAAGGTAAGTACCACTCCATAGAAGTTGTCACCTATAGGTCCTATTCCGTTGATACGTGTCGTTCGGCTAATGGAGTATTTCAGAGTTGGATCGTGAAAGAGGCGGTTACGGATTTGCTTGGCAATGACTTTACAGTCTAATGCGGCTTGATTGATTGTTTCCGGACGTGACGAATTTGTGTTGCGTGCAACGATGAATGAATATTCATTACGGTCAGTCAATCCATCTCCATTGTTGTCGGATGATTCGGATTCCATACCATCAACAGCGATAAGGACCATTCCTGTCACATTTGAGAGCTTATCCTCAAATCCGAATAAATCTTCAAGCCCAAAGGCGGTGAAGAAGTGAGGATGTTCCGGGGTGTGGGAAATCGGTTTGAGCTTATTGGCTAGAAGCTCGCCATATTCATAATGAGAATATTGTTCCATAACTTTGCAATGTTTTGGTTATGGAGACAAAAATAGCCCGCTGTGGGCGGGCTATAAAGGACAGTTACTTTGCTAGTAAATAGACTAGAAGTAGTAATAACAGGGCTATGAAAAGCCCTTTACTCATTCGATATCGTTCAGGTAATTCATCTGAGGCACTTTTATGACCATTATAGTCCCGATTATATACCGTAATATTTTTCTTGCGTCCTGCAGTGAATGCTAGAGTCAAGGCTATTATTCCGGTTACTATGATGATAAATGCTATCATGGATCTAAGTCTTTATTATTATTGGGTAACAAGGTACGGATTAATCCGGATAATTGCAAGGCTTCATGTCTATTCATAACACCTGGAATTTGAATTGGTTGAAAACATAATATACGGATACTAAGTTCAATATGGCTTGCATACGGGCACGCTTAGCTCGGCGATGGCGACGGCTCATAGACGACCTCCTTTTTTGAACTTATTCCTAAAATCGAACGTGATTATTTTGCCAATAGTTTGTTCTCTTTGAGGTGATGCTATTTTCTTTTTGTAGTTGGTAAGCATCTCAATAACGGTATCGATATGATTCTCTCTGATAGATCCGATAGTCGTGGTTACGGTTCCGGCATAGCTGCCATCCGGTCTGAGAATCATTGATTCGCCTTCTAAGTGGATGTAGCCTGTCTCATTATTAATAACACGACATTGAGATGGTATGATTTTTTCTATGTATTTTATCATGGCTGATCTCCTTTTCCGTTAAAAGTGATATTAACTGTACCTCCATTGGCGTAGATTACAATACCTCTGTGTGATTTGTTCACTCGGAGTTGTTCATTGCCTTCTGCTACTTCTAAGCAGATATTGGAAAGAGCTCTTTGAAGCTTCTCTACGGATATGTAGCGTCCGTTGTCGCTTTGTTTTTTGTGTTTCATACGATGGGTTTTTGACGTTTTAGTCGAGAATCCGCTCGACTAGCGGAAGTACAAGAACGGCTGCACTTTCCCGTTTCGTCAAAAACCCACCGTAGTTCACTCCGAAGAGACTGAGACTAAAGTAATAGGAAAGGCAGCCGTATTTGTTTATAAATAAACTTCGACTATTTTGTATGTGAGTTTACTAATAGCATAGTGCCAATAGCAAACTTATGGGCATAAAAATAGCCCAATTTCATATTGAGCATTATCCGTTGCTCTTCGTTCGTGATACCTCACGATGGGTTTTGACTCTGCAAATATGAGGATTATATTTGAGAGTGCAAAAAGAAATTCAAAAAATAATCATTCCTCCGGGTTTAGTTTTTTCTTGATGTTGTCCGGTAGGTCATTCATCATCCTTATCATTCTATCTTGATATTCCTTTTCTGTCTTTGTTGGGTGGCATAAAATAAATAAGAAGCCAATTAGAGGACTAAAGATTAAAGCAACTAAGGATGCCCATCCAGTGCTTACTACTCGTTTATCAGCTGCATGAGCTACTGGAATCAGTGAAATGAGGTTCACTAGTGCGTAAATAAAGATAAGATTTCCCATGATTGTATAATATTGGTTTTAATATTAAAGATTAGTAATTGGAGAATGTAGCAAATTTCCCATTTTGACTCCACATGGACAAATCCCCATTTTTTTCCACTATACAATATTCATTATGTTCGTTATTAATAGCTTCATATCTTTTGAGCCCTTTATGGTTTAATAGGCGAGCTTCTTCTATATCAGAAGAACCATCCCCGAATGAATCTTTGATGAAATACTTTTTGGTTTTTAGGTTTTTAAATATAGTTATAATATGCTTATCACTTCCAGGACGATTATCTAACCATCTTCCTATCTGTTGTATATCGCTATTGTTTTTCGGCGACTTAAGTATCTTCAATTGTTTTTTAAGATTTGCATTTTCGGAAGATAAAAGTTCATTCTGATGTTGTAATGAAGATACTTGGTCTTTCAGACTTGCAATTTCGGTCGAAGATTTCTTACAGGCTGCTAATGACAAAAGCATCATTGATAATAAAAAAAGTTTTTTCATTTGTGTGGTTTTAATTTGTTACAGGGGACAAAGATAAGGGTAATAAAATTGAATGTACTAAAATAATGTTGTATTTTAGCTCAAAAATAGAGTTAGATATGGATCAGGAGCAAGAAATAAATAATCTTAAGCGTAAACTATTAGATCTTTCATATGACTATTATAAGTTTCGTGTGTCTCTTTATTATAAAGTAATCTTTATTTTATTATTCCTTTTACTAGGTCTGATAGTAGGATTCCTGTTATAAAAGATAAAATACTTAATAGTGTTGTTATTACAATGCTGATCGTCTTTAGCCTTAAATATCTGGATTTCATGACTTCACTTTCGCGCTGTAACTTTATAGCTTTTTGTTGGTCTGCAATATATGCTTGATAGCTTCCAAAAGTTTGGATGGCTTCATATCCTTTCGGGGTGATTTCAACTAATGAATGTACTTCGTCCGGTTCTTCTTCAGTGATTAATCCTTCCATGACTAATTGTTTCCGGTAGCTAATAAGTTGCTCAGGAAATAATTTAGTTTGTAGTTCATCCATGATGTCATGTTGGATGCGTTTTTTGCGAGGATCACGATACAGGTTACTTAATATAATACCTTTAAAATGGGTTTCTAATGGTTCCATAAATATATAAAAACGAATTCCTTATGTCGTGTGCCAACTGGAACCACCCAGCCACCCGATTTTACGGGTGCACGACATAAGGAATTCGCGAGTTAGTTTGTTTTGGCAGTTGCTAAAGTACATTCTTTTTGGGAATCTACAAACAAAAGTAGAGTTTTTTGCTCTGCTTTTGTTTGTAGATTTAATATAGACTGAGAAAATTATATTAATTAAGAACGTGATTATTCTATATTATAGATCGCAAAATTTTCCAGTAGATTAATTCTTTGAGTAAAATAATGTAAAGGTACTGCTATATTACGTTGAGATGTCCATTCTAAAGCTGAAGACAAAAGTTCTTTGTTGATCGTCTTTACATTAAAATTGATTACTAGATTTGGTTGAGAAGGATCTCTAGTTAAGAGTTTATCGTTCTCATCGGAATTTTCATATTTGAAAGTATAACATCTTAATAGCAAGGCTATGGTAAAGTGAAATTGTCGACTAGGAGAAGATTCGTATTTTTTTTTAATCTGTAATATTTGTTTTGGAATTATACTCTCTAATTGATCTGTAAGTTCTTGTATAGTATAACTTTCGTGGGTTATTTTAACATAACAATCGGATTCGCAAATTCGAAGGTATGTTAATAGACATATTAATTCAGCATATATGACTTGGTTATGTTTATACATATTCAAAGATAAACGAATATGAGCAAATATTTTTTCTATTTGTCTTAGTGATAGATTCTTATGCATAAAAAGAGTATTGGCTATAGTCAAAATGGATTCTTCCATCTCTTTAGTGCCTCTTGCCTTTTCATATGCTTCGAAGCCATAGTAATCATATAAATAGCTACAGAACTTTTCTACATCGGGATCAGGTAAAGCATATTCAATATCAATAAATCTTTTAAGATATTCATTGGCATTTATTAGGTCACTCCCGTAATATCCACGTATGGAGTTACTTAATTGTTCCTTATCTATGGATAAGACAAATATAATATTAGGTATGTTGAAAAGATGTTTTATTCGTTCTAGTACCTTTACGGCATAATGTGGGTTACACCGATCAAGCTCGTCTATGATAAATATCAATGGTTTTTTTTCGCAAACTTCATTTACAAATATTTCGAGATCTTCCCGAAATTTTAGTAGACTTTCTTTTTGCCTTTCATAATTGTCTATTTCTTTTTTCAACATGGAAGATCCTTCTCCGATACAATCGTAAAGAACCTCAACTACTTCTTCACCTGTATGTTTCTTAATTACTCCCTTGAACATTGCAGGAACTGCCTTTAGCACAATTCTTCCCGCCGTATTTATCATGGATGATGCTAAATCCTTTGTTCTTTTAGAAGAGTTTATTTTTGTAAGTTCGCCAATTAAACCTACAAGAGGATCTGAAATGAAGTCATTTTCCCAAGCGTTAAAGTATAATGTGTGGAATTTGTCCAGTTCAAGATATGCCTTCCACATTTCTACAAATGTAGTTTTACCTGTTCCCCATTTACCGTCTATAGCTAAGACAAATCCTTTTTTGTATGTAGTGATAATAGCTTTAAGTACTTCTGCGTACTTTTCTCGACCTAATTTACAATTTAGAAAAGGCTGGTCAGCCGGGATTTCTAATTTTCCAAGTTTACAATTCATAGTACGTGTTTTTAATTTGTTACAAGTGCAAAGATAAGAGGAATAAAATTGAATGTACTAAAATAATGTTGTATTTTAGCTCAAAATATTGTACCATGAACTGTATTCTTAGATACTTCAAAAGTAAAAGGGAGCGGAAATTACGCAAACGCTGCCTGAAATATGCCTTAGAGACAATAGAAGGCTCTAAGGCATGTAGTGATATACATCTATCTATATGCATTGCGCTATTATGAGTATATAGCCACAGATAAAGTCAATCGCAAGGCTTCTTGTAGGGAAGCATTACAGGAATGGTGAACTGTATTCGATTGGTGGATATATTCTGATTATCACTTTTAGAAGAAGCTCCCATCCCTATAATACTTGACATGATGCCTATTTTACCTTCTTTGCCATCTGTCTCCGTGACAGATAGACTTAGGTCAAAATCTATATCTGTAACGTTAGCACCAGTTCGTCCAATCATACTACGATTGAGAGATTTTGCATATAAAGGATTGACTATGGCTTTTCCTTCTTCAAACTCTTCATTCAACTCTTCTACCGATTCTTTTATTTGAGTAATTGTCGATTTGATAAAATCTTTAAGTTCCATATTGAACGGGCGGATCCCTTATCATCGCGCGCCAAAAGGTTATATAAAGACCTTAATCCGATTTTACGGATTACACAATGAAAAGGGATTCATGTTTATTCATTAATTATTTGGCAACGGCTAAAGTACAAAAGTTTCTTTGTTGCTCCAAAAGAAAAATGTATTTTAGCTCAAAAAATATATAGATCATGGAAAGACTCACTGCAGAACAATTAAAAGTAATCGATTTATCGCTTATAGAATGGTATTATGAACAGGCTATGGTTCGCCATAATGATCTTGTCCGTGTAGAATCTCTTATAACTGAAAGAGGATATACTTTGTTTGCTATCTATTTTGGCATTTTAACAGCTGCAATAGGATATATTCTCACGCATTTGAGTGTAAATGATGATGATGCTTTGACTTCCGGATGTTTGTCTATTGTTGTTTTTACATTTATTTCCATCGGTTACATTTATCACGTCATCAAGCCACATACTGTTTTCGCGCCTGGGAAAGAACCTGATAAATTCACTATACCGCAATATATAGCTTATTTTAAAGGGAAAGATAAAGATACTGATCAAAAGAAGCAAGTTGTCAGCGATGAATTAGTTGCACTTCAAGAGAAAATAACGAAGCAGGAAGAAATGAATAAAAAAAGAGTCAAACATACTAAACGCTCTCTTGTATTTCTGATATTCGGCTCTTTTATGGCTGTCGTTTCTTTTTTAATAGCATTTGCTATTTATTGACTAAGTCGCTTGTATCCAAACCATTGGTTTCTATCGGAGTGTCACTCGTAATATCCGGTAATGGTGCGGATTCATCTGAACTACTTCCACTACCATAGTAAGGATCACTTGAACTGTCTTCTGAAGACAAATCTACATTGAAGTTGGTATATATCATAGTAATATGGCGAATCCCTCACTATAGTGCGCCCACCGGTGTTATTAGCCGGAACCAGCTGTCTGGTTACACTATGGTAAGGGATTCATGTTTTAATAACGATATTGGGCAGGTGCTAAAGTACAATCTTTTTCAGATTCGGCAAAAAGTAAGCGGAGTTTTTTGCTCCGCTTACAAATGAAAATTAGAAGTTGGCTACTTCGTAATATTTAAAGAAGTAATATAGCGCTACCTTGTGCCATTTGGTCAGTTCCTTGTCTCCGGACAGGAGTGAGGATACAGTGCATTTGTCAATGCCTGTATAGTTGCTCAGATGTTTGCTTTTTAATCCTAAGCGTTCCATCCGTCTTTTGATCCAGTCAATCGTGATTCCGTCGATATCTTTGCGATCGAAGTTCACGGCTGACACAGTGAGCTTCCAGTCGTCCGGGATCTCTCCCTTAAACATGTCACGGATACGTTCAGTCAGTTCCTTTTTGGAGAGGAATTTGTCATTTACTAGGTCTTTTTGTTCAGCGCGAACAATTAAGCGACCTTCATTATAGGATACAACCTCAATAGAGATGTGCCCCATGCGCTGATACTGCCTTGCGAACTCGTCGATCCGCTTTTTACTCTCGGCAGGGAGAGGTAGTAATTCAAGATTCTTCATAATTCATCAATTTACGTTTTGATAATCGGGTATTTAATAATGCAATATACTTTGTAATGGAGGGGCTTTCGCCCCTCCGGATCACAATTTGATGAGTCTCATTTGCCCAATGTCGAAAATAGCGATCTGCCCATTTTCACGTCCGAATTGCTTGGCTTCTTCGAGATTAGTGAAAATCCGGATGGAATCGAAGTAGAACATTCCGTTTTCTTCGTTGAACCATCCACCGACTTTCTTTTCGTGCATTAAAGCATGGTTAAGAACTCTTTTCAGTCCTTCTTCTCCAAAACTGTCTTGGGTTTCGAGATAGGCGACTGAAATGCCTTTTGTGACCTTTTTTAAGGTTGTGAGGTCAACCGTGAATCCATCGGGATTCGCTTCTGCTATCGCTTGGATAGCCTTGAACAATTGTTCCATAATATAAAAGAACTTATGCGGACGTCACCCGCGTTTCTTATGACTCTACAAAGATAGATAAAAGTTTGTTAGTAACAAACAAAATTGAATAAAAAGTTTGCTAGTAACAAACTTTTCTATCTATTCCTCAAGTTCTCTTCTGTTTCTTCCTTGCGCCTGATGGATTCATCCATCGAGTACAGCGCATCGAGCAACAAACCTTTCCGAATCTCCGGCTTCTTGGTCATGTCAGAATGTGACAGGGAATCAAGTAGTCGCAGCTGGGCATCGAATATACGCCCATTATTTTTTCCTTCTCCTGAAAATATTCGTGGATAGGCTGCGCTCATGCAGGAGAGGCTTCCAAGAATGTACCAGTACATGATCATCTTCCTGTCGTCAGGAAGACGTTTCAGTATAGCTGCATCATTGTCCAGACGATTGATATCAAATTCTTTTCCACGATGCCACAGGCAGGCTAGGAGATGGTTGATCTTTTGAGGATCCAGCTGCATCGCATCCAAATAGGTTTGCATATACATGAATTGCTCAAAGGTGATATCGAACAGCTGATCTTCCGGCCCGATGAATTTCCGGCACCGGAAGCGGAGTGTCGGGTAAGGATTGACTGTCAGTTCCGGATTAATGAGATACAGCCTCTGTGAAGTGATACGGTTTTCTTCCTCACGCATCAGGAAGTGAAATTGATCAGCGAGCAGGCTGATCTCTTCGGGATGAAGGAGGTACCGACGGCTGCGGATCCGGAAGCGGACTGTTTCACTTTCCTGCCCAATTTTGATACGGACATATTCTTTGAAAATTTTCTTGTGCCGGCATACGTGAGCTTTCAGGCAATAGAGCATCATGTAGATCTTAACTTGTTCTACCGGTATATTCGATTTAGTGAGTTTAACCAGGTATAGGAGCTGCTTCGGGGTGAGCTCGTCCCAGCTTCCAGGAAGTGTGTATGTATCGTCATTGATTTGTATCGTATGCATAGTATTATGATATTGAAGTGAATAGCTTCTTTTTCTTGGAGTTAAAGTCAATAGCTTGGGATCTTGTTTCAATGCCTAGTTCTTCTGCATTTTCGGCCAGATAAGTGTGTATTTTCCCGGCATAGTAGGTTGCCTGACTAGCAAAGAAATTACCGTTTGCGTCCGGATCCTGATAAATCGGGCGGATGGCAGGTGAATATTCTATTGCTTTGCTGGCGACACGTTGCTCGGTTGTCTTTTGTGAGGTATAGAGCTCTGCCGTCTTATTTGCAAGAAAACGAATGATATGATCAATGAGAACCTGCTGCTTGGGTATCGGTTTATCTTTAGAGTATGCTTCCCTTAAATCCGCATATACATTGTCCGGTATCATTTCACGAATATTTCGTTCCTGAAGCTGACGGATTGTGGGGTACATGATACGATAAGACAGGGTGGAGTAATCGATGTCTACCATGCCAAGATCCTGAAAATCGTGTGCATTCCGGATAAAGCAGAAAGGGGAAATATGGTCTGTTACGTATTCCGGAAAATCTTCCTTATTTTCTTCCAGATAGGTTATAAGCCGGTCAAGAGCTTGCATTCCCCGGAAGCACAGGTTCTCCTTTGCCGCCGCTATTTTTGAATCACTGGCCGGGGAACGTTGTCCTTGTACATTACTGACCGTGATGCCGGTATCCCCGAACATGACTCCTAGTTCATTCGTCGCAAGCATTAAGGTCAGCGGTCCAAGCGCACGCAATAATTTGCTATATATCTCAGATCCTTGGTCTGTCAGAGCTTGTTTAATGACGGATTGCCCTACATAGGGTTTAACATAGATATCAAGAGCATCCTCAATATACGGTTCAATAGATTCATAAGGCAATGACGAATTGATCTTGACTACCTTCTTTAAGGTCTCAATATCGGGAATTAATGCGTTCATTTTTCTTCAGTTTCTGGAGTTAGACCTGTGTTTTTTGTAGCTCCCGTTCCCTGATCAAGGGTGGTGAGCTGGCAGTTGGTTACAGAGAAATAGATGTCCGAAGGCCATTGATTGACTGCCTTGGCAAAGTACAGAGGTTCAAGGGTTGCGTCCTGGTACATCTTCATGAGGGCTTGCTCGATGGTGAACAGTTCGCGTGCTTCAGTTCCATTAATGCTTTTGCCTTTACCGGGTGCGGATCCGATGATGGAAGGATGTACTCCCATTCCATAACACATCATGTTGCTTACTTCCTCGCTATCCTCAATATATTCGCCACCTTTGAAGAACGATTCAAGAGGAGTAATGATGATATCTTTATCCTCGAAGCCTTTTACTCTGTCATACCTGAAATGTGAAACAAAGCCTTTTCCGGCATTTTCCTCGCCGGCAAGGAAATCGTTCATGTCATCAAGAAACTTTTGCCTGCGGGCAGTTTTTTCATCATCTTTGACGACCTTTTCGTCTGCAAATAGCTTCTCCCAAAATGTATCCTTGATATATACGATATACCTGAGAGCCATCTGATTTTTAATCAGAGATTTCTTGAAGATGGGAATAGCACAGGAGAAGTCATACCATCCTGAAGCAAATACGCTCCACCAGTACGGGCGACTATAATAAAAGCGTCCTGGCGTCGAAATACGCAGATTGTGAATGAATCTGCGATCTTTTCCGATGACGAGGTTTCCTTCATCATCAGGAGCAAGTCCCATCCTCTTCTTAAGATCCAACAAAGGAGTCTGGCGATCGAGCAGGGGAGTGGCGACAAGATCTTCAGGGGTACCTTTCTTCCATTCCGCTGAATATCCATGCCATTCACTTTTACCGGTCTTCTCGTCAATCTCGCTAATACGTGAGCAGGTTGCCTCTTTTGCTTTGATCTGTACGAGTTTGGGCGATTTCGGATCATTGCTGAGTATGTACTCTAAATAAGCATCGTAGAAGATGACAAGATCATTAGCGAGTTCGACACGGATGAAGTTGAAGTTATTGTTCTCAAGGAACTCAAAGATTTCGGGTTCTTCTTCCGGAAGCACTTCCTCTTTGATGATTTTGCGGGTTTTTCCGTCGCGTTTCTTCCTGTAGACGAGGATGCTGTCCCCAAACACGACTTTATTCTTAAATTCAACATTACTGCCAATGGTAACATTGGTGCCGATTTTACGCATAATGTCGTACATCATGTCGTTATTCCTTCCGCGTGGGATGAACTTGATCGGATCCTTTTTTCCCTTAGGGACGACTTCAACGGCTGATGCCTCCTTGTCAGTCACAATGTCGCTGTTATCGCTGAATTGGATAACTTTCTCACCTCCTTTCAGGACTGCATAGGTTTCGTACCCTTTCATAACTAGGTTAGGTTGTTGCTTTGATTCCATATTAAAAATATACTTTGAGATGATTAAACTGGGTGATAAGGCAGCGTCGGATCTTGCGTGGTGTGGCTTCACCGGCTTGCAGTACATTGATTGTACTACCGCTGCTATGAAATGAAGTGAGTACAGCACGTTCATAAGTGATTAGTTCCCCGGTACTCTTCTTGCAGAACTGGATGGAAAACTCTATAGGCTTTCCATCCGCATATCGTTCCATCAGCTTCCATATTTTACTTTGATGGATCCTTTTGCTTGAATCTTGCATGGATGATTAATGTTAAGATGATAAGAATAATAGGGATTCCGATGATCAGGCCATACTGGATCCCGTTGTCTATTCCGGCAGCTACAGAACTGCCGGCATCTTTGTGGGAGGCTGACTGTTTGCTTTGCTGAAGCGTGAGATCATTCTTCGTTTCTTGACTCTCAGATACGTGTATAGTGTCATCTTCCTGTAGCAAGGTCTTGACTGTCTTTTCGTTCCCTTCAATCTCGATATTCGATATCGGGGATAAGCCGGTCTCCGGATCTGCCGGCTTGGATGTGTCGAAGTTAACTTTGACTTTCCAGCCTTTGCCCGCTTCTTCTTGATTAAGTTTGAATCGGGAGCAGGCATCTTCAGTTCTGATGCGTAGAGCTGAGTCTGAGATAGAAAGACGGGTTTGCTCTTGAGTGCTACTATCGTTTTGATAAGTAGCACGGCAACCACAAAAAGAACAAGCGCATGCAAGGCTGGCAGTACAAATAAGAATGTGTGCATAGTGTTTCATTGTTTTCGATTGTTACACGATAGGTTTATACATTTGAATCGTTTGAGATCAGCTATTTCTTTTTCGTTATCCGCTATCTTTTTATCCTGCGATTGCTGATTGCTTTCCAGCTTTTCAATGCGGATTGTCCATCTCGTTTCGCTTTCCACTTTATCTTTTTTCATTGCTTCCTTATCAGCTCGCAGGTCTGCTATGAGTTCCTGATATACGTCCTGTACAGAGCTTAGGGCTTTAGCTTCTGCCTGCTTTTTAGTGTATTTGAGGGTGACGAATCCTGTGATGGTTGATAGGAAGCTACCACCAAGTATGAATGCGAGTAATTGTTGTTTAAGGATAGGGTCCATGTCTTGTTTTTCAGCAAAGGTATCGGGTATGCAGTAGGTCGTAAAGGACATGGCAGAGGCCCAAAAACGATAAGATGAAATTTGTTTACAAGCAACGAAGCCCAGCATATAAGGGGTGAAAAAAAACTTTAGATCTAAACTTTTTCTCAGGGCGGTGCGTGGTCGGCTGGGAGAAAAAAGAGAAAATATTCCCTCTTTTTCCTCCCCTTTTATTGGTTATCAGCTCTTTGTCTTTTTTTCTATGAGAATTGACTGAGATAATAAAAAGCACAGGTAGCCATATACCTGTGCTTTTTATTGATGGAACTAATGTTTATTCTGATAATAGAATATTGGTTAGTTTTTGAAGATTTGTTGCTGCATGTTATTTTTCATCCTTTTAGACTTTGAATTGGCTAAATATTAATATACAGATACTAAGTTCAATATGGCTTATATGCGACCTCATTTAGCCCGACGATGACGACAGTTCATGAGCGACTTTTGATCTTATTCCTAAAATCGAACGTGATTATTTTGCCAATAGTTTGCCTTCTTTGGGACGATGCTATCTTCTTTTTGTAGTTGCTAAGCATCTCAATAACGGTATCAATATGATTCTCTCTGATAGATCCGATAGTCGTGGTTACGGTTCCGGCATAACTGCCATCTGGTTTGAGAATCATTGCTTCGCCTTCTAAGTGGATGTAACCTGTTTTATCATTAATAACGTGACATTGAGATGGTATGATCTTTTCTATGTATTTTATCATGGTTTACCTCCTTTCTCATTGAATGTAATATTGATTATGCCACCATTGGTATGGATTACAATGCCCCTGTGTGATTTGTTCACTCGGAGTTGTTCATTACCTTCTGCTACTTCTAGGCAGATGTTGGAGAGAGCTTTCTGAAGCTTTTCTACGGATATGTAGCGTCCGCTGGCGCTTTGGTTTTTCTTTTTCATTTTGGAAGACAATTTAAAATGAAACAATATGCTAATTAATTAAAAGAGAGGGAATAAAAAAAGTTCCGCTCCCCGTTGTCTTCCACCTGATTCAGGCAGTGGGCGCATTAACGCTCCACACGGGACGGAACTATATCTTATACTATGGACATAAAAAATGCCCGCAGCAATTATGGCGAGCCTACTCGCCTGAACCAAATGGAAGACACTGCAAAGATGGTGATTCTTTTTGAATAGACAAAATAAATGTGGAGTTTTTAGTCTGAAAATAAGCTTTAAAAATGGTGTCACTATGCTATTGGTATACTTACTCTATCTTATGAATATAGTGACACTATATGACTGGTATAGCGTCACTGTATTTATTACGCTTTTTATTGTGTAATGTAGGATATAAAAAAGGCTTCCTACTTGTGGAAGCCTTCTAACTTATCAAAGTAATAGCAAAGCTATTGATGAAGTTTTTATCTTACTCTATTAAAAGTATTATATACTTAATGTAGGCTCAAAATCTTCTGCTGTTAAATATTTGAATGATTGCGGAGCTACAAAAGAGGAAAATAAATCAAAAGGATTAATTGGGTTTTCATAGAGCTTAGGAGATGAAATCTTCAATGCATATCCTTTTTTGCGTCCTTCAAAATATTGATCGAAGAATTTTTTTGTAATACCAGAGTCATTTTGGGTTTGTTCCCATAATTCTTTCGGTTCTTGCTCTATGATTTTTTCAACAGTAAACTCTCCCACAATCATTCCTTCTGGCTTTGTGGAATATACTACAACTTTATCTACATTCTTTGTAAATATAGTTTTTCTATATTCAAATTTTTTGTTACCTGCAAATATTTCGCGAACAAACTCGGGCTTAATCGATAATAATACTTTCATTTATTTTACCTCTTGATATTATATTGTTAAACTGCTCATCTGTTAATTGGAAGAACCCCCAATAGTCAGCACTTAATCCGACTTGCTCAATCAGTTCATTTCTGGTAATTCTTCTATCAAATGCAGCATTATAAGTCATTTTAATAACAACCATATTATATGTAGTATACCACTCCTTTAACTTATCTTCGTCAAAGATACTATATAAGTTAGCATATTGAAGAAATTCCTCAAGAGTAGCGAAGTCTTTTGCCTTTCTTACTTCTTCAACAACGCATATTGAAGAAGCTACACTCCTGTATTTTGCTGGACCTGCGCCATCAGATGTGCGGTATATTACTAATATATCTCCTTTTTTAAGTTTATCCAGTCCATTCATACTGGATAAATATATTTTGTGGATACTATTTGTATGTGCAACATCCCTAACAAGAAACTCTTTATTTCTTTCTTCGGTATTTAATATAGAGTCAGGGAATAGGGGAGTATGAAATTCAGGCTTCACAGCTAATATGAATTTTTGTGTATCCTTTGTGTGAATAAAGGGGTAGTCTAATAACATATCTCCTGTAAAATCTGTCATAGATTTAATAAAAACAAGCTCGGGAGTATCCCCTTCTCCTTTTGTTCCATATTCAGTAAAACCATATCTTCGTAAAATTTTGATTAATCCTTGATGCTTTTCGAAGATAGTCACATATATTTCGGTAACTCCCATATATAGAGCTGCTGCAACAATCTTTTTTATGAAATGCTCGCCTAACTTTGTATTATGTGCATCTATCTTGAATGTTCCTACTTTTAATCTACTCGCAGCAGGCATTGGAGGATTTATATCATTTAATTCCTCTGTTTCATGCTTCATATATAGGAAGCCTTGAAGTTTTCCATCTTGATCTTTTTGGACAAAAGCTTTGGTATCACTTTTAGTCTTTTTGGTGTACCATTCAGTGAATTCAGGATAATCTTCTTTAAGCGAATCAAAAAAGGGGTCGGATAAGTCTATATCACCAAATTTATGTTGTTTCATAATAGGATCTCCTTACATAACTCTTTTAGTAATAATAGGCCCATGATTTTCTTATTGTAGTATTCAGCTTTGTGAATAACATTAAAACCAAAAGAGTCGTTAATAATATTTAGGGCGCAACAAAGGTTGGAATAATATTTGGGAAAAGCAAAAGAAAGTAATAATAAAACACACCTTTTTTATTTATTATTCAGGAAGAATACGCCACTAGAGTTTGATCCAGGTGCCGTGAAATAGAAGTTCATGCCTAACCACAGCGTGTCAAATGCATCAGTTATGTGCGTCTTATATTCATCCGGATTATCAGGAGTGTCATCGCTCCCTTCAGGCGTTTTATCCTTTTCAAATCCATTCTTTCCTTGCTTGATGCCAGTCTGTTCCATTGCGATCTTCAGAAATTCATTTTGATGCAAGTTTATTTGGATCCACAGAAATTGCGGATCTCCTTTCAGAGTCAAGTCTATATTCAGATGCTTCCACTCATGTTTCGGGGCTTGACCGACATAGACCATCGTCACGTTGTATCCATTCTCTTTGAATACCCGTTCAATGATGTCGGCATAAGTTTCTGTAGTGGATCCTGATTCCCAGGTGAACGTATGATCATAGTAGACTACTATATCGTGATTAAGTTTCGGACGGTAGTAGTCGGCTATCATCTTGACAAGATCTTGTAGCTTCCCTGGTGTTTTGACATAAAATGACTTGAGAATGCGCATCGTGTGTTCATTCAGTTGGCCTACGACAGCAGTGGAGATGGATGCATTTGAGTCGAATGCCAGGTGCAGTTCCTGATCGAAGTCAAGATCTCCGTCTCCCAAACAGCCGCAGGAGGTCAGTTTTCCCCAGTTGCACCCAAGATTCCGGAGGCGTCCATTGTCTTTCGGGATATAGAAGTGAATATTATCATCCAACGCAGAATAGAAGCCGTTTGGTACACGGAACAGGCGTTCGTTCATGAAAGCGGTACGCCAAATTAGCGGTGGTGAGTTACGATACATCTGCCAGATGAAATCTTCTCCCAGCACTTCAAGGTTGTCGAATACGTCGTATTCACCATAGAAAACGGTATATTCTTTAGTTTTCCCCGGCTGCGGTTTGATTGGAGGCTGATATTTCCTCGCTAGATCCAGGTCAAATTGATATTCTTTGATCTGACGCATCACATGATCCGTGAGTGGCTTGCGTTTGTACTCCTGCAGTTTGAGATATAAGTTTCTGATCAGGTTGATGTGAGGTGGGGACATTTCATCCATCTTGTCCAGGATCCATTTTCCCATTGATGCGGTCGGCATATCTGTGGAATAGCTTACGCTGTGATGGTGCGGGCATTCACCGAAGTATTGCCGGTTGCCTCGGTTGGCAGGATCCACCTCACTTTTAATCTTCTCATAGTTGAGAAACTTAGCTTCAGGGCCTATCACCCAATCCAGCGACATGGAGTTGGCAGACATTCCCTGGTTGAATGACAGGATCACCATGACCGTACCATTCCAAAAGTGGAATGCATTGCTCCAGCCTTCACCCAGGACAGGACGGACAGGTTTGGCGAATCCCATGCTTGCCGGTGCTTTATGACCAACGACATAGTGAATGCCTTGAATGTATCCCCATTCAGCCAAAGCCTTGCAGATTGCCGGGAGAGTATTTCCCCATGCCTTAGCGTATGACGGAGAGATGAGACCACCCAAAGATCCCGGCATTTCCCATACATTCCGGAGGATAATTCGGGCATCAATACCTTCGGACTTCCCGGTACCACGTGATGCGACTATATACTCGTCATGTGCGTTGATGGCCATCGCTTGGCGCTGCATCTTATTGAAGAATTTGTCAACGACTTCATATTGCTTTCTGCGGCGTTCACGGGCAGATAAGATAGGAGAGAGGTGGGTACTCATTCTTCTTCCTCCTCTTCGATGGGACGAATGTCCACCGCTTTTTTACTCAACATACCTTTGAATCTGCTTCGCATTTCTGATCTGGTTCCTTCAAGGTCTTCAATAGGTTCCAGACCTTCCAGAAGGGTAACATCATCTGAAGGCTCAAATGATGGAGGTATGAGCTGGGAGTAGTCGAATTTCTCATCTTCTTTGTCCGAGCGAGTGTATTTGCCTATCTTGTCCAACGCTGCAGCTGCTCCCTTGGCATCTTCTTTGTCTATTGCCATATTGAAGGCTTTTTTCCCGCCTTCGACAATCATATACCGATACCAGGCTTTTGCGGCCAGTTGAATGTTGCCAACTAATCTGTTGATCATGCCGATGTCCCGGTATGCCTGTGACTGTGATACGGCATCTGTGTTACCTCCGCATCCATTCATCAGGAAGTTGACAAGTTCGGTGTCTTGGATCAGAGGATCTTCCATTTTTTTGCTGACACATAGCATCATTCGTTTTTTTATTTCCATTTCACGTTGGGACAGGATGCTTGATGCTTCCTCTCTGTCTTTGAACAAGGCACGTTCTATCCGGTCATATGTGGAATCTTTCTTAGGCATAACTATAGTGGTTTGTTGTATTCAAACGAAAGCGAGGACAACACTAGATGTATCGCCCTCGCTTGTGCATGAACTGTTCATAGATCCAGGGGCAATGCCTCTGATGTTATTCCTTACTTGCGCTCTGTTGCGTCGCAATTTCCTTTTCCAGTGCTGCCAGTTCTTCTTGGTAGCCGGCAACACGATCTAAAGCATTTTGCATAACAGTCTTTTTACCTTGAGATTCGGCGCGGTTAGCAGCAGATTGGCTGTTAGTAATGTTTTGTTTCAGACGTTTAATCTGACGGGCGATTTCAATACCGCGTACTACACCATTCTCACTGTATACCGGTCGTTTCTCTTTAAGACTCAGTTCACCTTTTCCTTCTGCCCAGGCATCGATTTGTTTCCAAAGCCGGCGGCGTTCGTCATCGAGCTTGCAGAGCTCTTCGGCTATAGGCTGCCGTTCTTCTGCCGGGATCTCCGAATTAGCTACATCGTTATGCAGGCTTGCATATAGAGGTGCGATTTCCTTGATACGGGCATAAGCCTTGCGAATAGACGGGCTGAGTGATTCTTCTGTGATGATTTTGACGCCTGGTGTGTTCAGAGCGTTCACTTCGTTCTGTAAGGCAGATAGCTCTGACATCTTCTCGTCAAACTGTTCCTGAAGGGAAACAAGTTCATCAGCGTGACTTTCACTGTCGTCCTCCAAACTATCAATTCGTGATCGAAGGTTATTGACCAACTCCTCCAAGGAGGCGATATTCGCTTGCTTGGATTCGATCGTTTTTTTTCGATCATTCTCGCTCATGGTCTTTACTACAACAATTTCTTCCATTGCGGCAGGATATAAGGAAGGGGAGAATTTAATCTCCTTGTCGAGTTTGGACAAGCAATTAACGAGTTGGGTGAAATGCGGATCAAAGATGTGGGGATCTTCCGGAGCTGCTGCCAGGTAAGCAGCAAATTTCTTTTTCATAGCTTCCTTTGCGAGAGCATTGAAAAGAACCAGGCCGTCAGCATATTTGCGCTGACGGTCTCCTAACCATTGGCTGAGTTGTTCTTGTCTGATCATGATTCTGGCGCGGGAGCTGGTTTAAATCCGCCTGTCACTTCCATATCTATGGGAGTTTCAAGGAAGATCGCAGAGTAATTGGAGTCGGCGGTAGCCGTATAGGTGGTACCGCGACGGTCACCTCTTGCTTTACCTCCATTGAAGGAAGGAGCGGTAGAAGCGTATAATCCCGGTTGTCCCATGATCATTTGTTTACTGTCCGAATCCTCAAAGATGTAATAGCCTGCTGTGTTTTTTACCAATGCATTGAACGCATGCATTTCAGGGGTATTACCAGGGAAGAAGAAACTTAGCGTCTGTTTATAGCTGATCCCGTCAGCTTCTCCCTGCTGCTCCGCTTTATATTCGACTGTTGCATCTGTACTATATAGATAAATAGGTTGCTTATACGTCCCTTCTGCAGGAAAAGCAAATGTACCGGCTGCCGTCACTAACGCCTCGTTGTCTGCTGCTTTGCCGGGAGCCGGAACAGTGGGTACTGTATTGGGTGCATCAAATGGGACGAACAGTAACCGTCCTTTATATCCACCCATATTATTTTGACCGACATTCCATTTCAGCGGTGCGAAGGCCGGACCAGCTGCCAACATGGTCAATGTATTTCCATCAAGATGACATGTCTGAGGGTGCAGCTCCGGGATTGCAATAACCAAAGCCACAAATAACAAACAGAGAATTAGGTAAGTATATTTTTTCATTAGTGTAATTGTTAAGAGTGAATAGGATAGAGCGACCAAAAATGGCCGCTCATTTTTTTATCTCAGTTTAGGTATAAGCACCAGTTGCGGTTGTTACCTCGCCTTCCACTACAGTCACTTCCTGATCGGCAGGTTTAGTCTTACCGTCTACGGCAGTAAACTCAATAGTGTACTTACCGGGTGTCAGACCAATGATGCATTGACCATTGCTACGTTCAGCAACTTTGCCTTTGATGGCCCAAGCGGCATTCTCCGTTCCTGTGATATCAACTTGTACGCCTCCGGTCTTGCAATAGTCTCCTGCGAGGTCAAGAGATTCATTTTTTTGCTCATTACAGCGGTATACTTTTTCATGCCAGTCGCGGATACGGGTGTCATAACCGGTTTGCAGCCAGAATTGCCATTCGTTGGGATCTTCGTAGATATCACGGATCTGACAGAACTTGGTTGCGGCTTGGGTATTGAAGGCAACATCCATATTCCCTTTCTTCTGAAGAACCAGGCGTGATCCCTGTCCCAATGCTTCGTGAGAGAGGATTTCAAGCGCAGGGCACATTGCGTCTTCACGCAAAAGTTCAATCATGCGTTGCATGGAAGGATATTCCTGCATACTCAGTTTGTTGCGGAGAGCAGAGCGTGCAGCTATCAAGACCGTTTCGGCACAAAGTAACTGTGGAATTCCCGACTTGGAGGAACGCAGGTAAGTGTTGGCACCACCAATCCATTCAACCAAATTTTCATAAGCGGCGGAGTCTGTATCCTTTGTAGGCAAAGTAAAAAGACCTGATGGGGCAAAGTTGCCGCGAGCAGCATTGACATCACCTGTTGTAATCAGCATGTCGGCTTTGGTGAACAGACCATCAAATGCACCTGACGGTGAAGTTGAGTCTTCATCACGTTCTGCATGAAACAATGTATATACTACATCTTCAACATGAGATTTTACCAATGTGAAGGCAACACGTGTTTCAAGAGGATGTTTCTTGTTGATGTTGCTGACTGGCTGACCTCCTACGATCAACAGTTCACCGTCATCGTATTTTTGAGAGTTTTCCTTTGTGATACATACAACATCCTTCGGTTCGATAACGGAAGGTTCATAGCCGAGCAGCTTATCAACCAGGCGGAAATTTTTCCCAATCTTGTAAGACTGAGTTCCACCGGCACGCCGGCGTTCATTGATCAAGGCATGTTTGCCTTGCAGATCCATCACGTTCAATCCCAATTTTGCGGCAACTTCCTGCAGGGTAGCAAATGGAAGAGCGCGAAGCGCCTTATCATATGTGATTAAGGTTTGGTTCAGTTTCGATACGTCAATTAATTTTTGAGACATATTCTTTAATAGTTAAGGTAGGTTAGTAAATTAAAGGAGTCCGTCAGCCTTCAGGCGTTCTGTGATTCCCTGATAATTGCCGGCATTTTCCTCGCAGTAGGCAGCCAGTTCCTCTTTTCCTCCGTTTACGGCAGGTTCACCCTTTGGGGCAGGAACTGGTTCACCCGGTGCCGGAGCTTTCTTTAGATTGGCTACTTGTTCTTTGAGTTGAGTGATCTCTGAATCCTTGCCGCTTGCCTCGGTTTTCAGATTAGCGATCTCTTGATCTTTTTCACTTACTGTTGTCTTGAGAGTCGCTATTTCAGTAGTCGCATCAGATAATTTCTGATCGATCTCCTGTTTAGCTTGTACGAGAGAACTGTTATCCGATTTCAGACGGGTGAATTCATTATGCAGGGAGTCGAGGTTCTCTGCTGATAATTCGGTCGTTACTGCCTTATCTTGACTGATATTCAGAAAAGATAAAAAAGCTGACCATGATTCTTTTAGAGTCATTTTGTTTTTGAATGAAGTTGTTGATAATGCTGGCACGGAATTCGTGTCCATACCCGCTGCCAGAAGAACGGATGTGGAACGATCATAGAGGCGAACGGCATTGGAATTTGCCGGTATGTCCACGATGGATGCTTCCATCAGCTCTGACTCTGTAACTGTTTCGCGAGTCTGACCAGGTACCAGAAGGTCTTTGTTGGCTGATGTAGCAATGATGCGGATACCGACACTTGCGGCGTTGTAAGTCCCTGCTTCGTATTTTGCGGCAATGTCTTTAGATAGTTGATCAACCTTGTCGAAAACAGGAATGGCAGAAAGTACATCGCCTTCAAGCTGTATATCTTCCCAATGCCCGATAGCTTTAGTTTCTCCCCAAATGGGAGATCCTTCATCACGAAAATGCATATACAGCATCACCGGGTTCTTCTTGAATGCTTCGAGGAGCATTCCAGAGGTAAGGACCCGGTAACCGTAACGATTAAGCGATGAATCGGAAAGAATGATACGTTTTTGGCTCATTGCACTGATTTTGGTGCAATGATACGCCTATTAGTGAGGGTGCAGAAGGACGGTTAAATTTCGATATAGGAGAGCATCGGATGTAATGAGGTCCCGGCAAGTTTCAGCTCATATCCGGTGAAGTCGGTTACCTTTTTCCCTATAATCAGGTTTAAGTTTCCGAGGAGTGGGTATTCATTTGTGCCATAGATATACTTGTGTCCCTGTGTGTCCTGGCAGCGTAGGACACAGCCTGTCTGAACTTTATTGCGCAGCTCGTTTGCTGTATTCTCCTCTAATGCGGATCGAGGAAACTGGATGGTCACTGAATGCTTATATGTGATTCCTGCGTCTTTTGTATCATCAGAAGCGACAGTTGGAGCTTCAATGATTCCTCGCGTTGGAAGCGGATACCAGTCGTGTCCTTCCTTGCTCCTGATGCATGCCTGGTTCTGATGTACTGCAAACAGGACTATTTCGTCTGTATTTAGTATTTCGGCAAATAATATGCCTCCCATATTATTGATATCACTCATAACTTGTTGATTTTCAATTAGTACGCATTTTTAGAACATTTTTTGATCAAAAAAGGGACAATTAACTACACTTGCTCGGTCATGTTTTTGTGCGGTGATAGCCTCTTTTTTTCTCTTTTCGTCGAAGATTAGCCCTCCAGCGATAATAATTCTTCTTGAATGCATCTTCGCTGATGGAATCAATCCCATAGCAGGTCATGAAGTTGTGTATCCCGTCGATATAGGTGATTCCGTAAGTGTGCTTTTGCTCATCCAGGTAATCATGTACCTCTGCCCATAGCATTCTCTCGATCTTGCGAATGAGAATTATCTGTGAACGTATTCCCAGGTAATTGTAAGTTTTAGGATCCTTCCCGGTAGTACGTTCAGGAAGGATGATGGTGAGATTACCATGATCCTTAAAGATGTTAGCTGGACGACGTTCTAACAGATCGTAGATAAAATGGTAGATATCCGTTTTATCCGGGAAGCGAATCGGAGAGTCCTGCAAATTGCAGAACTTTCCGATCAGATACTCCTTAAGATGCTGTGGAACTTCAATCTTAGTAGTAATCATATAAAGCATAGTGGTTTAGGTGTGGAGCTAATGTACAAAATATAACTGAGTAATCCTTGCCTTTATCAATAAAAAAACGAGGTATTGTACATATAACCCTTGCTGATACCGTACTATTTTTTTGTGCAATCGTGCTAAATGAGCTATGCTTTCTGTTTATGTGTTGTTTATCAGATAGTTAATGGCGTACGAAATAGTGTACTTTTTAGCACAAAATCTTCGTACTCCGTACAAAATGCATTTTTGTGCGTTTTTGTACGAATCGTACGTTTTTGTACGAAAATCGTGCGGTGTTTAAATATCTGATTTATAATGTAATAAATGCCGAAAAAAGGGTGTCTGCACGAAAGCACAAAATTTTCCCTTATTTTTAGGTAGGGTATTTTTAAGAAAGAAAAATAAAAAAAATATATATGTCCCCCTGTCTGCGCTTGGCGTCTCTCCCCCTGCACATTTGTTCAAAACGTTCTTGATGAATGAAGGGGAGGCGAGGGGAACGGAAAAAGAAAGCCCGGTAATGCAGAAGCATCACCGGGCAATAAATGATTCGACTTATGTTAGCGCAAATCATCAGGATAAAACACTTGCGATATCAATTCGTACTCACGCGGTAGTGACTTGACGCCGACGACTACGCAGATGCCCCTTGCGGCAAGCTCGTAGAGACGCTGTGTCGTGATGACAGAGCCGCGAAAGTTGTAGTTACTGCAGAGAATGAAGTAGGCAGTAGGCAGGTCAAAGGAATAGATATCCTTGCGGATGATTTTTTTAGCATCCGAAGGGACTTTGGCAAAACCTAGCCGAACGGCCAGGCGGGAAATGAATAGTTCCCGTTCATCGCTCGATGGGGCTATTACTACCATTATTTTATTCTCTTTTTTTATTGTCATAATGTTGCGTATATCAGTGAAAATTAGTATCTTTACAGAGTAATAAATTGGGATAATCTACTCATCTTCGATTCGAGTAGAAGTGTGGTCGGACATGTGCCGGCACTAATTTAGGCACATGCCGAATGCTGCTATAATCGTCAGAAAACTCTAAAAAGTCATCCAAGACATCTTTCCTTGTTGTTTCTTCAATAATATACATACAAGCTATTTTAATGAATAGATCACGTGATGCAGGCTTACAATGGTCAGCTATAAGAATACTCTTGCCTTCAGGTATTGTAGCAAGAATGTTATTGACGGCGTGATAGAAACGCATGAAGCGTTCCGGATCCTGCCGGTATAGAGGAAGAACTTCGTCTAATATTTCTTGATAGGTTCCCATGCTTAAGTGCAGAATAGTGATAGTGCAATTAATATTGATAATTTATATTCCCTGCTGTATAGCTCCAAATACCGGTGTGAAACCTGAATTTTAGCGTCTCAATGATTCCTTTTTTTTGTGGGATCCAGTTGTGTAAAGCCTCGATGTCTCCTACTTCCGGTTCTGGCGGAAATACATATAGGTGGAGTCCGATGACGAACCATCTTATTCTATTCATGTTCCAGGTATTTTTTTAGTTCACTCCGTTTTATGAAGAACGCACATGCCAGATACTCTCCGGGCATGCCTGTTCGGATTTGGAACTTGGCGTCATCGCTCATCTCCTTTTCTGTACCGAATCCGACTATACTTCCACGCTGATCTTCTGTAACATTGACTAATGTCGTGGTCATTCTCAGACCTTGATTATTATCCATTGCCATTTGCTGGATGGCCGCCAGGATATTAGCGCCTCGATCTTTACTCATTTGTATAATTATTATAAATTGATTTCTTTGATAAAATTCTCTATATACTTACAAGGTTTAATCCCTTGTGGCATATCTTTCTTGTTACGTATATTGAAATATCGGTGAAGGCATTCAGTGTATGGAGATTCTTCCTTATGACATACCATAAGGCCATCTTTCTCTTCAAAGAGCGGACATGATATTGCGAATGCATGTATTGCATCTTTCTTAACTTCGTCTACCAATTCCAGTATGGTCAATTTATCATGAGGACCGAAATTGTCTTCAATAAATTCATCTATTTCATTCCTGTTCATACTTTTTCTTGTTAAGAACATGCTGCTACTATAAGAATGAGAATAAGTATTATTGCTAACACATCACCTAAGGTAAATCCGCCTTTAGATTCCATCATGCGATATATTTCTTGAGGTGTTTCTTTATAGTACCCATTTGGGATGCTCCCTTTAAAATAGACCTTGCTTCCATCATCGTCATCATCTACACGGTCAATATCTTTAATCCAGTAGACTTTTTTTTCATAAGAGTCTTGCTCCGTTAATAGTATAAATCGTTTCATATTCCTTTATTAGTTATACGTCAAACACTACTTTCTAAACTTTTCACTGTAGGCATAATCATCCTTCAAATGAAGTTCTTCCCTTATTTTTTGGAGTGCATCCATTCCCTTCTTTATTTCTTCTTTTTTAGGGCGATATTTGTCTGCAACATTGTTGAATCCTCGCTGTTCAAGTTCTTTTATCTTGCTATCTAACAATACATCAGCATAGCAAACAACGTGCATTATAGCCGTTATGTCCTCATATTTTATATTCATATCTTTATAAATTTTGGTTTCTATTCTTCAGTGAAGGTATTAGTAGTATTTATCACGCCAGCGGAATCAACAGTTTTGCCATCACGGATGAAAATTTTATCATACATTAAAGCTTCATAATTTGACTGGGTGGTCCAAAATGCGCACACCCGTCCATCGGCATACAATTTACATTTCACTAAATCAGTCCCTTTAACAGGACCAATAACATCTATTTGTAGAGTTCTTTTTCCCATACTTCGTTTTTATTTTGTTACTAGTCAAATTTTGATGGCATATCTTCGGCAAAGACGAACGCTTCAGCATCATTATTCCATCTAATTTCTTTGTTTCCTTCGAAATCACGGAAGAAATGATCGTGTTCATCCTGTAAGGCGCATAGACCTATTTGAGTCGTTCCGTCAGATACAAAGTACTCATTATTGTAAGCCTTATATGCTTCCAAATCCGATATGACGGGAGAGAGAATCTTCTTTGTATCTTCGTTTTCGTAGACTTCCATATACAAGAACTCTCCGCCTTCGTACATATCCTGAGCTGCAACGTGTTTTCCCTCAACTAACCGATTTAATGCTTCTAACGTCAGTTCAGGTTTCTCGTAAAATTCTACTGTAAAAAGTTTTTTTGTTTCCATTATTTCCGTTTTTTAGATGGTATATAAATTGGGGATGTCTTCCCTTTATTGGTTTTATTTATGCCGTTCATTTTGTCAACCGTCTTTTGGCTGAAGATGGCAGAACCAGCAAGACCTTTAATGTTTTTTCCCATATTAGCTCCTTTCTATCTTGTGTTTAATCAATCTTCTTCGTAATATTCAAGTCCTTTACACTCGTCGTTCTCAGGAGGAGTTCTACCTATATCGCAAAATTCCTCTTCCGTTTCTTCGTTCATTAAACAATGAACACAATAGTCGCAATCGTAATCCATAGCTCATTATTATTCTGTAAATACTAAAAAGTCAGTTGGGTCTGCATACATGCTAACGAGTCTTTCATCCCAATGAATACCTGCCACTATCCATTTATATGGAATATCCACGTATGAAGCTTTGCTTTTGTATGTAGCATTCCAATGCACACCTATTTCCCTGGACTCATATTCTACAATCTCAAAATCGACAATCTCGCATTTTAAACGTTTCTTGATTTCCTCTTTTAACTTATCAGCATGAGATAATACCTCATTTAGTAATATTTTTCCCATATTCATCGCTATCTTTTAAAAGTCTATTTGTTTCTGTTCATCCTCAAAGCTGGTATCAGCTGAATAACTGTCACCAGTGTAAGTTCCAGTGCCAACTGTGAAATATTCTATTCCTCCAGCCTTGTCGTCAATAATAGGTCGTCCGTCTTTATCCATCTGAAATGGATTCCCGGTCTTGCTATCGTATTTATGAGGATTAAAAATATATCCTTTCCATTCACAGTACATTATAAATTTCTTTTTGAAAGCCGTCGGGGAGATGAACTTCCTTTGTGCCGGATCGTATGTACAGAAAGCATCATATAGGTCCTTGCGGATAAGACGTCGATTCAAATGATCCTCATTTGAAAAGTATTCATCTGCCCAAGATATAAGAGTTTCTCCCATTTCTTGGCGGAGTTTCCGTTGTTCGAGTCTCTCGCCTGGAGCTTGTATGACTCCAAACTGCAGATAGAGCTGGATGCAGTTTGCCAATAAGTTCCAAGTAAGGTTCCATTGATCAAAATCCCATTCCGAGAAAAATAGGGTACCGAAATCATCAACAGGTTTGTGGCTATCATTATAAAAGTCAGAGAAGGCAAGTAGCCATTGTCGGTCATTGAAGCTGGATCCGGATCCCTTTAGTGCGTGATTTGTTGCAATATAGATTTTGGCGGATCTTGAGAAGGGGATAGTAAACCTGCCTTCACCTTTATGGTTTACACTCCAGTCTCCGGTGATGTTCGGAAAAAGAAACTCAAAGTTAAAATTCAATAGCACATCATCTATGAAAACTATCTTTGTGTTTTCTTGTACGTCATTCCAGATAAACTGATCATTGAATATATCCTGCCGTTTACCAGGAATGTAAACTGTAGGAGTAACATGTCTCATTAGTTCGCCAAGCAGTGATTTCCCTGAACGTCCATTTGATTCGCCAACTTCGGATTGTTTTCCGTCCATGCCGACAACAGCTCTAGCGACATTGTTGTCTTTGGCTTCCATTGCCATAAAACCGATGGCGCATAGTTTACTCAATAAATGAATCTTGTTTTCAATGATTTCATCAGGTTCCATTTCTTCTGGAGATTTGCGCCATGTAAAATTAGAGGCGTTGATAAGAAATTGGAGAAAATGACATTTACTACCATCCTCTGAAAGTTCGTATGAGTATTGCCCATTTGAGTCAACACTGAAAGTGATCAAGGGGGCATTGAGATACTTGGCTTTTATTTGCTTCCGTTGTTCTTCCCAAATATGATGTGTTATGTTTTCGTATCCCATCTCCGAAACCTGATCCTTCGTGATATACCAGCAGTTACTATCAAAATAGAAAAACTGGCTTTCCCGGTTAGGTTTTATAAAGTTTGGTTCTATGAAGTTTAATAGTGATAATTTGTCCGGACCTACATATTGAGAAACGCCTTTAATCAACATTTCATTAACTTCCTTTTTACAATAATGCTTAGCAAATTGGAATAAATAGTCGCGTGCATCTGATGCCTCGATCATTCTAACCACCGGAGGATCCAATTGGATAAAACGGTAGGACTTATCCAGCATTCGGAGGCGTCCAAACCCCCGATTTTGTAGGAAGTTATGTGAGTTGACATAGCAGAACTGGTATTCGATGCGAGATTGTCCGGATCGATTTTCTTTTTCAACTTCTTCCCAAAATTTTTCGTCATCATCAAAAGGCTGTGCGAGGACAAATTTACCGGAATCGTCAAATTTCCAACGATATCTTCCAAATACGAATTCCGGAAGATTCTTTAGTATGTCTTTATGGCGTTCGGCGAATGCTTCAGGTGCATGCAAGCACCAAAGTTCTTGCAGCTTATGATCTGTCCAAGTTGTTATCTTGAACATTTCTATGTATTTCCCTAGGCCTTTCTTTTCGTTACAAGCATAATCTATGTCCTGAGCTAACTCGTCCTCATGCTCTCTTAGACTATTTGCTAACAGATCGTCTACTCCTTTGTCTCCAGCAGGATTCTTTTGGATATGTCCAATGAATATCTCAACATAAATATTCCGGTTTTTTAAGGTACGCATATATTCCTTAAAGTTACGAGCTGCGAAGAAGAAACAACTAGGACGCTTTTCGACTCGATCATTAAGACGGACGTTTGTGCTTATGTCGTCCCAATCTGAATCGAAGATAAAAGCTACTTCCTTTACGCCACAAGTTGTGATGATACGGACTAGATCTTCCGGAAGAGCGCCATTTAGTCCGAGATTCTGTATACCACTAACTGCAATAGACGGAATCCCGTGCTTACAAGCTTTTTCTGCTTTTTTCTCGCCTTCCTGAATATAAAGCCTGTGTATCTGCTGTTTCTCTTTATATAAACGTCGCAGTTTTTCTGGAATATAGATTGGGGTGCCGCTTCCTGATGGTGACTTGTACTTATAAGGTTTTCCCTCTTTATCAAGATGGGCATCCGGGAATTGCCATCGCACACGGAAATATTCTTTTCGTTCTCCTGTTTCTTTTTTCCGGTGATCTTTTCGCGCATATGTTACCGGCATTCCTTCAAGATCATAGTATTCAATGATCACGTCGTCGCCTTTAGGATCGATGACGCCATTTTCATTGATAGTGCCTGGACGAAAGGTACGTAATTCAAAGACAGAACTAGTATCGCCGGTTTTATATACTTTTGCAGTAACATCCTCAAATGTCAGACCTGATTCAGAAAGCATTTTAGCACAAAAACTATCTGTATCATTCCCTTTAGCTTTTTTGCTCCCTTTTTTCATCTTAATAACCGGCTTCTTTTTATCTTCCGGCCGTTGATCAAGTAAGATGCTAAATTTGTGTGCTAAGTATTCGAGAGCATCAGGGAATTCTTTTTTCTCAACTCTCATTAAATAGTCAAGCGCACCTGCTCCAGCTATCTGATGGCAGGAAAAACAGCTATAAATATCTTTAGCAGGATTGATACTAAACTTCTTCGAAGCCTTGCAGACGGGACAGTCACAAACGTAACTAGTACCGGACTTGCGAAGATTCTGAAAGTCTTGTACTACGTCTACCAAATGGTTAGCAGAGGCATCTTTGATGCGCTTTATGTCATCATCAGTAAAATGCATAGTTATGGTTTATTATTTTGTATAGGAGAAACAAGTTCTGTTAGTTGTGAGTGAAGCTGTTTCTCAAGGACTTCAATAGGATGGGATAAAAGTTGCTTGTCCGCTTGCTGAATAATAAGTTGAAGGCGCTTTGCGTCTTCAGGATGAATATCGTTAATCGTGAGGTAACCACGATGGTCATTGTCTACGTACATAGTATTATCCTTTTTTACGCCCTCCTACGGCTTTGCGGTGATAATCTAATTTATACCGCTGCCGTAGTTTTTCTGCATGTTCTTGGGTCGCATCTTTAGGATCTACGAGAACTTGCGTCCGGGTGTCTATTCTTAACAATATTTTGTTTGATTCTTGCTGAGCAGATTGCTGACATAGAGCTGCAACTTCTTCCGGATCATCATTCTCGAAAAGATTAATTTTCTCTCTTTTCTTCGGATTGGTGGATGGGCTGGGAGAGTGTACAACTTTCATAGCTTGCTCTATCCTTTCCTAAACAAATCTTCTATAATTCCCTTCAAATAAGCTGGCATATCTCTTGGCACTGCTTGTTCGTTTTCTTGGCATTTGTAACACTCGCAGGCTGTAAGAAATATTTCGCGAGCTACTGGGTGGTTCTTCATGACTGATACAACTGCCGGTATGATATCAAGAGTAGTTCCTTGTATTAGTAATGGAGAAGCCATAACATTTCCTTTACCCTTATGTAAAATACAAATTCCGCTCATTCCGCTTGTTGTGATAATCTCTGAAATTTGAACCATTGCTGAAGTAATTTTTTTTGTTTCTTCTTCTAAATTTTCCATAATGTTTATTCTTAAAATTAATACTAGAAATCGTGGGTATTCGGGGATCGATCCCCGTATCATCGGAGGAATGCTGAAAAACTCCGTTGTGCTACCTTACACCACTACCCGTATGCCGGGAATTTCACCCGGCAATCTTTGTGTAACAAACCTTAACCAGGGACTGGATACCCTACGTGTCTCCTTAACACGGTGTTTTAATGATTAATAATTGGAATGATTAAACTTCTATTCTCTTGAGTAGAATATAATGTATAAATAAAATCCCGGACTTGCACCGGCCGCATTCCTTATGCGTATTTAGTTAAATGATATATGGTTGATTAATAGAAGTTTCCTGTCTTCTGGTACGGTATTCTGTACGATTCCTGCGAGGGCGACGGACTGTACATGTTGAGTCAGTAAATATTGCAATTTCACCTCCTAGGAATACGATGAGTAGTGTTGATGCGACAATCTTCCTTGCGAAAGGAGATAGGTCAAAGCTGATATCATGATGTGTACAGAACCACCAGGCCGAAATCTCATTGATCTTGTTCAATCCCAATTTCTCTTTGATTCTGCGGAGTGTATTATCGACAGTCCGAACACTGATCTGAAGCAATGAGGCCGTTTCTTTATAAGATCCTCCCCAGGCAACGCATTCAGCAATTTCATTTTCTCGTTTTGCTAGTGTGATGTTTCGATTCATAGTTACATTTCTTCAATTGTCCAGCAATCTGTTATGCCGTATTTTTGGAATACATTCGTAATTGCTGTAAATAGGGTAACAGAAATATCTATAATCCCTGAATTTAGCTTCTTTGAGAAGTATGATCTTGAAGGGTTATTCAGTACTACTTTCAAGTCATTTTTGAGCTTATCTTTTTCCTCTAATGAGACTTGCAGATATCCTTTTTTAAAGGAATAGCGTTTTTTCGCTATTGCACATGTTCTAGTTTTGTTGTACATTTGTTGCATTGATTTTGAAACTATGTTGCAAATATATAGAACATTTCTATATAAGCAATGAAAAAATGAAGAAAATTTCTCTTTTGATGGAGAAATGTTCTAAAATGGTATGATATGGAGAATATGTCAATATCTAAAGAAGCATTCATAGATCGTCTTGAAGCTTTTATGAAAATGGAGAAATTGAACGCTAATAGCTTGACTGTTAGTGCTAAATTATCAAATGGACTTGTGAATAAAGCTTTGAAGAATAGGTCATCAATGAATTCTGATAGTATAGAACGTATTCTATGTGCTTATCCACGTCTCAGTGCAGACTGGTTGATGACCGGTAAAGGTACTATGTATGTGGAAGAACTTCCTAAAATCACGGATTATATGTCTAATACGCATAATAATGATAGTTTAATCTTTTTTTTGCGTGATAGAAATAAAGAGTTGGAGTGTGAAAATAGGAAGTTGGTCTCGGAAAATGCATCACTGAGAACTAGGCTGGAGTTACTTGATAATTCCGCAGGTAAAACAGGATGAAGATAATTAAAGGCGGGAAATTCCCGAACAAAAAACAATAAAAAATCAAGTTTGGTTCGAACTAAAATGTTTGTCTCCGAATAGAACTTAATCTTGGGTCCGGTGATTTTTGTAGCCCGTTATAGAGCTAAATTCTTGGTTCTTAGTACTGGAAGTAGTGCGCCAGGAACCTCATAAAACCCTTTCAGATGATTTCTGAGAGGGTTTTTCTTTTCTCTTAATCCAAAATGTTCCCACTTTGTTCCCAGCTTTTGGTTAATACCATGATATAAGGATGGTGTTTTGAGAGGAAGGCTGTTTTTTATTCTTCTATTTCTTTTATTCTTTCGATTTGTTTATTCAAGAAGTAATCAGTATAAAGAGAATATTCTCCAGTTTCGCAAAAAGATATTAATCCTTTCTTGTAGTTCAATACATTAAAATAGCAAGATTCTTAACTTCGCTATGATAAAGCTCAGAAAGCTTTGATAAAGGGCTTTCGATGATGAATGCAGCTTTATTTATTTGTTCTTCATTAAATATCTGTTTCATGTATTCCAATTGTCTCACTATTGTTTTTATCCTTGACCGACCCTTGACATCATTAGGGGAATTTGTCGGAAATGGCGGTATTTCATCTAAATTGAAATCCTAAAAGGGACTTTGGAGATATTTACTGGTTTATTTTTTTTTCTTCTCTCCAATAATCGTAATACTGCATGGGATTCCACCTTTCAGCATTTCTGCGTGGATAATGACCGGATTGGCATACATACCGTTCTGACATTCTATGCTAATTTTACCATTTTTGTCAGTTTGTATAGTAGGATTCCAATAAAGTGTACGGCGACGATGGTTGACATTTGCAGTCGGTATTTTGTCTTTGTAGACAGGAGAATAGAAAGCTAATGGGCGAGAATATCCTTGGATTATTGTACGACGTGTTCCATGGGCAGCCTTCATTGACTTTTGCGTTAATCTGCTATAATTGGAGTCAAAATGCGGAGTTATGTAGAATAAAGCATATTGTCCGAATCTTGAAAAATCGATATTGACGTTTACATTATTGTTGATTCCTGATGATTTCTTTCTAAAAAGGGGTTCTGATTTGGCCTTTTCAGTATCGTCTAACGATATTTTTTTCTTTGCAGCATCTCCATAAAGATAGAAACTGTCATCAAAGGTACGTGGGGGATTCATTGCTGTCATCATGTCTTTTACATTTTGTCCTTTTGTCATATTTGAACCGTGTATTGAATTAAGCACTTCATTAGTATACGAATTGCTTCCTTCGCATATCATAATCTGTTTTATACCATCTATCTCATTCCACAATGTCCAAGCAGTTAAAGTATCAAGTACTTGTTTGCCAACAATGAGACAGATTGTTTTCTCTTTATATCGTGAGCTTCCGTCTTGCACATCGTATGAAAAGTTAGGATTCACTTTACTAAGCAAGTCGGGTATAGTATTAATTACTATTCCCTGATCGCGTAATTCATCAACCAATCGCGTTACATCATAGTATGCGTCTACGCTTTTCTCGAATACTTGAGTAGTGATGTTCTTATTTTTTCTTTTTTTTGCTATTTCCACTTCGCTCAATAAATAGGTGTTGTTAGTTTTGCTAATAGAATCTACATATAGCGAGTCTATACGGTTGGAAAGGGTGATCCATGAGTTTTTGTCCATCCACTGTGGATGTTCTTCTTCATAGCTGAAGGCACGTGGGGTAGGGGCGAAGTTACGGTCGAGCATAACAGAAGCATCTTTCTTATGTTTAGATCCCCTACGGCGTATCTGGAATACCGCTTCTACTTCTCCTTCAAAACTAGTAACCGGAAGTTGAAATTTGCCGTTTTCATCTGTAAACGTATTTCCTGCTACAAATGTATTGTCCACTTTAGCCATGACGCTTACCTCCATATCTTTCATTTCTTTTTTTAATAGAGAAGAACGAATCTGTCCTTGTAGTAACAACTCTTTTTCAGCTGACTGTTGAAGTAGCTTTTCATTTTTACCGGAAATAAGTTGTGATAAGTCATATTGACGCCAACCGTGAACCATGAGCAAAACATCAAGTTCTTGCAATTTGCGAAGTGTAATATCTGCAAAATAATACCCCGGTTTATCAATATATCCTTTTAAACCGGATGTTAATAACATATCTGTAAATATATTATTATCATATTCTGCATAATCCGAACGTATAGCATCTCTTACTGATATGGATAAAGAACCTTGTAAAGGATTTCCTTTTTGATCTGTTACTTGTATTTCGCAGCGAATTGGTTCGAAAGGCCGGTAAATGTCTTTAATTCCATTTAATTGTATTGAATTCAATTTATTGGGTTGCACAAATGTAAATCGTTCGCACAGCATATTCCCGGTTTTGTCTAGTAGACTGACTTGGTATATGCCTCCGGGAAGATCGCGCGTTTTAAGTAAGAAAGTTTGATTTCCACCTGATCTCATTCGTAGTATCCAATACGAATAGGGGCGACCTTCATGACTTATGAATGCTACAATGTCTGCATCCGGGGTATTCTCATTGCTCAATACGTTACCTACAATAGCTCCGCTTGAATTATTCACGTTCAATACATATCCGGCGGAAAGGGCGTCCGGTAGATTGAATTTATATTCTTTTTCTTTATAAGTTACTTTAGCTACTGCTGGTTTTTCTTCGGGTGTATAAGTGAATATTCCCATTCCGTCATGTAGGGTTTTTATTTCTGTCAGCTTTTCCCCGTCTTTCGTATAAATGGCACCTTCAAGGATAACATTACCATCTTCTCTACTTTCAGCTTTAAATGCCACACGAGAAGAGATGCCTTTCACGAGTGTTCCTCCTTCGGGAAAGAATTGGATAGCAAGTTTATCTGTCACATTTTTCGGTCGCTGTTTCATGGAAGGATTCAGATTATAGGTCGAAATCCTCCGTTCTGGTCTTTCTCCTTGTGCAGACTGATAGATCGGGAATGTACGTGAGAAGTAAGAAGGTTCGCTGAATGCGAGCATCCAACGGGTGTAAGCTCTGATTTCATAATAGCCGGACATGGTACTTTCATTCAGGATTATCTGTCCATGTCCTTCACCGCTATTCAATTCAATGATTTGGCGTTGGGTAATATGCCCTGTCTGGTCGAGCATTTCTACATAAAGGGGTTTGCTGATGGTGCTTGGCATATTGTTCTCAGCATATACCGTGTAGGCTTTAAACCATATAGTATCTCCTACATAATAACTACTATTATCAAAATGCAAGTATACCTTCTCACGTGGGTATGTGTCAGCAAAAGCAACGGCATTATCGAAGAACTGTTTGAAGATGATGTCGCTGCTAGCGTTTTGTGAACGGAGAAACAAAATGCTATGTAGACTGCAAAATAGAATTAAAAGTATTCGTTTCATTATTGTGATATGTAAGGTTGTTAATCATAGCTAAACTCATTGCAACTAAACATGATATAAATTTCTTTGCTTGTATATTCTTGATAGATACCGTGTCGCACTGCAGTTTTAAATTCTTCCGAAACATTGCCTGCGTATTCAGCTGTTATGAGATATTCTCCAGTCTTCCTAAATTTTGGAACAGTAACTTCATATCTTCCGCCTACTAATTGGGGAAAAACTAAATATCCATCAACAAGCACTCTTACAGAAAAAGATGAGCCACACTTAGGATCATTAATTATGAATTTTAGTGATTCCATATTGTTGAAATCCTGTGAATTATAACCATAAGGGTTATTATAAGTTGGCTAATTGTAATCTTTATAATACCATCCAGTTGCAAGGTTTTTATTGTACCATTTTTCTTTATCATTAATACTTTTATCTGCTTTCCCTGGGAAATCTTTATGCAACAATCTATATCTAAGCTGAACTCTAGTAGGCAAATGTGTAGCATTTAAATCCATAGGATCTTGAAATCCATTGACTTTCACTATTCCATAATTATAATTCCCCGGGCCCCCTTCACCTAAATAACGCCAAGGAAATGCAGTAGTACCACTTATTAGCCTATGTTGTACTTGCATATATTGATAATCCATCCAATTAGCTTCTGTAATAGGAGGATAACAAGTCCAAATAATGGTCATATAATATATGCAAGTATCAGGATCATGTCCAGAAGGAAAATCACGACAGGATACCTGATATTCATATAGAGCAGGTAGCGCACCTTCTCTATCTTTCCACCAATCCATCCCCTCTTCATATTCTTGTTTAGTGAAGAATGTATTAGTAGCAGACGTTGAGTTGGATATTGTGTTGTCTTTACCAAGCATAGTACTATCTGTTGCTACATCTGAACTTATTAAAGTATTGCTTTCGTTTAAGAGAGTTTGTTCTATTCCTTTTATTTCAGTGACAGCAATAGTTTGCAAATCATTATTACATGCAGCAAATAGTGCATAAAATAATAATGCAAGCAATGAGCCGGAAAAATAATTAATTGTTTTCATAACTACTGGATTTTAAATAATGTTACTATTTTTCAGACTTTAAGGCGTTGTGTAAAATATGTTTTTGTTATTTGCTTGGATCTCTTTAAAGTATTTAAAATTGTTGGTTTATTCTCTGACCTTTAATATAGATAAAAAAATGACGTAAAAAAAATAATCCTGTCTTATTTATATATGTTTAATATCTTCTTGAAGTTTTGTATCGATAACTCTCCTTCAATTGCTCTTATTGTATCCATATCTATTCCTCATGGCATTACTATAATGTTTAAAATTGACCATATATATCCTGCCAGCGTAAAACCGGTGTAACGGAAGAGTTTTCTCGCAGTGTGTACATAGCTTTAGTTCCAATCTGTCTACTATAACCCGGTTCCTGAGCTTCCGCTTCACCAGATCACAGGATATATACATTCTCTTGTAACATATCTTCGACAATAAGCTATAGATCGCTTCCTGTATTTAGCAAAATGAGTGCAATCCGGCCGGGATGATGTTTGATGTATGTCATGGCCTTTCAGTTGTCGTTTGATGAGATTTTCAAACGGGAACAAACGGACTGCAAGAATGATAGAAAGTATTTCTTTGATGAATGTTGGCATCATTCCCGTATATCCTGTCAAAGATTCGGATATACTGAATTACAGAAAAGGACTGATAGCGTTTTATGAAATGGAAGACTACAGCCTATATACTGATTATTTTCTGGATAGACAGATTGAACGAATTAAGGAAATAGAATAATTCTTTGCTTACTCGTTTCAGCTTTTCTAAAATTATCCCATAAATACTGTTTATGCTGTTGAGGTGTCAAAAGTTTGCTAGGGAAAAATAAGGATTTGCTAATATGGAGGCAATATTTAGAATTAAAATGCGTAAAGATTATGCAACCAAGGATAGGAAGCGACCAATCTCTTAATATTTTTTATCAAACCCTGACATTGGAATATCGTAGTACTGAACCTTGTAGTTGTTATAATAAGGCGATTGATGAAATTTGCAGGAGGTTAGAGCTACATAGAAAAAGAGGAATTTTGTCGATAGTTGCTCTCATTACATTCATTAATGGTATTATTAAAGCCTGCTCTTTTACCTTTCTGAAATATATTTTGTATTTTTGTTATATATTATTGGAGATATGAAAATTAAAGATAAGATAACTCAGAGTCTTGCAAGTATAACTGTTGAATTACAGGAAATAAGTCCTGATTTTTATGTTATAGGTGCATCTGCTATGATTTTATCAGGTATAGAGGTCGGAGAAACTGCTGATATCGATATTTTGACTACCGAAATGAATTCATGCAAATTGCAACACTTGCTAAAAACATATATGGAAATATCTCCGGAAACAAAAGAGGATGATTTGTTTCGTTCTAATTTTGCCAGATTCAAACTTCCTTTAATGGATATTGAGGTCATGGGGGATCTTCAAATTAAGAAAAACGATATTTGGCAGTCTGTTTGTGTAAAAGAATATAAGGAAATATTCATTGGGAATTTAATTATCAAGATACCAACTATAGAAGAGCAAAAAAGAATCTTATCTCTTTTTGGCAGAGAGAAAGATTTAAAGAGGATTTTAATACTAAATCACTATCTCTTATGAAACTATAACTATTATATTCAGCCAAAATGGCAGAGTGCACCGTTAAGATCGGTTGATTGATGATATCTAATTTAAAACGAATGCGTATATGAATACAGATTTTGTAAACTTAACAAAGGAAAACCTCAGTGATGAGCATCTATGCTGCATTATTCGCAGTAAAAAGCCTCATGCAGGTATTGACGCGAAGCGGCAATGGCTTTCCGACAGACTAAATGAAGGTCATGTTTTTAGAAAGCTAAATGCAAAAGCTACGGTTTTTATTGAGTATGCACCTCTTGAGACAGCTTGGGTTCCCATCATTGGTGATAACTATTATTATCTGTATTGCTTATGGGTCTTAGGAAGTCCTAAGGGGAATGGGTATGGAAGAGCTTTGATGGAATATTGCCTGACAGACGCCAAAGAAAAAGGCAAATCCGGTGTTTGTATGCTTGGCTCAAAGAAGCAGAAGAACTGGCTTTCTGACCAATCGTTTGCGAAGAAATTCGGTTTTGAAGTTGTTGATGCGACTGATAATGGATATGAACTGCTTGCACTTTCTTTTGACGGGACAATGCCGAAATTTGCGCAAAACGCGAAAAAAATGAAAATTGAAAGCGAAGATCTGACTATTTATTATGATATGCAATGCCCTTATATTTATCAAAAGATTGAAATGGTAAAACAGTATTGTGATACAAATAACGTTCCTGTATCTTTAATTCAAGTGGATACACTCCAAAAAGCGAAAGACCTGCCTTGTGTTTTCAATAACTGGGGCGTTTTTTATAAAGGAAATTTTGAAACAGTGAACTTACTTTTAGATGTCGAACATTTAAAGAGAATACTTAAAAAATAAATAAGCAGATGCAGATAATGATGGATTAATGAGATAGGGTTATTCTCTGTTTTATTTATCCTGTCTCTTTATTTTTTTTTGTTTCTGAAACGATAAGCGGATCAATAACCAGGCGATTAAGAGACAGATCCCGATGGCAGTGAAAACTCCTTTGCGATAAGAATCCTCCAGCTGAATGCTGCATTTTACACTGTCGATATTGGTATCGACCGGATGTACCCATACACTGGTCAGAGGTGTTTCGTATTCCTTTCCGTTTGCCTTGATGGATGCCAGAGGTAGTTTGGTGTTTCCTGGCTTCTTGAAACGTATGCGGTAGCTGAATCCCTGCTCGTAGATATCTGTCAATATGCCGTTTTTTACTGTATGACCGGCTTTGTGTGGTGTTGCTCCTTCAACTGTTTCTATAAGCGTTCCGAAGTCGGGTGGAGATACAGAATCGAAATCGGCTGTGCTGATGTATTTTAATTCAAGCTCTTGTCCTGCTTTGGCTCCATTGCGGGGAGTGTCCAGTTCCATATAGAAACGTTTTGTTTCTTGGGCAAAACTTTTTAGTCCTATAGGCAAACCGATAGTGATAAACAATATAATTCTTATTAGTTGTTGGATAATGTATGCATGCATATTCCTTATGTGAGATATAATTATAAATGATGAAAAAAATATTGTTTACTTTCGGTTTGCCTATTTCTGCTTATCTATTTTTAGCCGATATAAAATTCAGTCGGGATTAGTTTGAAATCAACAAATTGATTTTCTACCGGGGCGGACTTTAATAGAAAAGGGACGATGCCATCGGATGGTAAAGCCTTGCGTGGCAGTGCTGTCTGTTTGTCGAATTTATAGGTGGCACACCATGCGTTGGCATCACCACATACACTTTTGCCGATACGAAAACAGAATTCGCTGGTATCATCGCGTAATGTCTGTATTAGTTTGCGGCAATCACCGGGGATCTGGTCGGCATCTTGCAATACATTTATTTCTTCTGCTATTTGTTTTAGCCATTCGGTGTCGTGAATGTGTTTTTGATCAAGTGCAAAAACAAATACGGCAGGATAATAATCGTTATTACCGGGCATCCATAGGGCGGTATTAGCTTGCACTACCGCGGCATAAACAATAGGAGCCTCGGTATATTTTCTTTTCCAACGATCTTTGAATAGCCAGGGGGCGCTGCCTGCCATAGCTTTGAAAAAAGAAGTGCTCATGTCACGTGGTGTCTGCAGGTAAGGGGCGAGTTTGTTCAGGTTAGTTGGATTCTTGAAGTTTTCCCGCTCTTCTTTTTCGCGGAGGCGCTCTTTTTCTTCTTCCTCTGCAGATTTTGCGCGTTTGGCGCGTAGTTCTGTTACATCATAACCTTGTGATTCCATTTGTGCGATGTCTTCTTCACTCATGTTCTTTTCCCAATCTTTGCCGGGATTTACAAATAATGCCATAATCTTTGTTTTTTAATTGGTTATTTATTGCTTCTTGAAAATAGTGTTTGTTTTATAAGACATTTAATTATGTATAAAATATAATATTAAAATGTTGATATATAGTATTTTAATGCTATATGTGATAATATTAGCTATGTATGTGGTTTCAAAAATACACTCTTTTATTTAAAAATGAATAATAAAAGGAAGTTTTTTTATCTGCAAATTCATAAAGGATATAAAATGAGATGATATTAGATTTGTTTTTATACTTCAGAGGAAGTAAGGTGAAATAAGGTGGCATAATCGGATAGTAATCGAATACATTGTACATAGACTGAAAATTGGAAACAGATAGTTCTGCTACAAGCCGTATGGCTCGCAGCAGTGAGGCAGTTATAAACAATATTTGAGACTTTAGTGGATCATTGTCTCAGATTTTAATCATAGAAAGAATATCGTCAGGGGTGAATTGTCCCATTAATTGTATAATCCGGTTATTTTGATCTGTTTTATCAATGAGAATAATCTCAAGGATTACTCCTTTCGATTCACGTGTGAAGACGTCAATGGCCAGTTCTTTCTCATTGCGGTATAGTATATGTTCATATTCTTTTGTATGACTGAGTTTTGTGGCATCCTCATGCATCATATTGGCTATTCGGGTATTGGTTCCTGTCAACACAAGTATCCCGTCCATTTTACTTAATAATTCCTTATTATTAAGATTGACTTTATTCCCCGATATTTTCATTGCAGGATTTTCGCTCTTAATGATTGCTTTCAATAGTGTTTTTGATATATAAACACGTGTTATGCCGTCGATATCGGCATAACGATTGAATGAATAATGTTGTGCTGTAGTATTTCCTATGCTGCACCAATAGATTAGTATGCAAATCAGCCATTTCATATCCTTTTCCCTGTTAGAATATATAAAACGAATGTCTTTTTGTCTTTCATTGATGGTCTATTATGGGTTCTATACCTTTTTGCATTGTTTCAGAAATTAGAGACAATGCTTTTTGGACTTCTACGTAAGCCTCTTCCGGTGTTTGACAAGTGTCTACATAAACTCCTTTCTGAGGCGAATGAAAATAAAATGTAGCTCCTATGACTAATGCTGCTATAGCAGCAGTTCCGGCTATGTATTTCCATTTCGGGTATATCTTCTTGCGAATAGATTGATGTTCTGAATCAGCCCATTGGTCGATAAGCACTTCCATTTTAAGTTCTATATCTTTCGGGATATCTACCGGTGGATGTTGTTGTATATAAGTACGTATTATTTCACGGTCAATGAATAATTCTTCTGAGCATTCTTCAGAACATAGCCAGTCATACAGTTTTTGTTCTTCCGGACAAGTCGTATGGGCATTATAAAATTTATCCAGCAATTGTTCTACTTCTTTATAATCCATGATTCATCTTTTTTAAAAACATTTCTTTCAGCTTCTTTCGGCTACGGGAGAGTATAGCACGTACATTGTCCTCTGTTTCTCCTGTCAGATTGGCAATTTCTGCCATTTCACACTCTTCCCGTGAACGCAAAGTTAGAATACGTTGTTGCTGAGGCTTCAACTGTTTTATCAGTTTGTTTGCCAGGATAAGTGCATCACAAACCTCTGTTTCGTGAACCGTCGAATAATTGTCTTCCGGCTCATGTTCTAAGGTTAATTCGGAATGAATATGACGTGTCCGTAGTAAGTCAATCGCAGCGTTTTTCAATATTTCGCAGGCTAGACCTTCGGGATTGTTCACATTCTCCAGTGTATCGTGTCGTCGCCAAAGACGTAAAAAAGTTTCTTGCACCAGATCTTCCGCATCCTGAACATTCGCAGTCAAACGAAAAGCGCGCCGATAGAGTAATTTGCTCATCGGTAGAAATATTCGTTTGAAATCGGACGTCAGCATACGGATAAAAACAATTAGTCTTCGACCAGAGTAAACGTAGGCTCAAATCCGCTAATTCCGATAAATGTACCATCTTCGATAGATTTGATAATATCTTCTGTTTTTAATTCGCCATAAAAGTGGATAATACAATTAATCGATCCGTTTATCATTTTCAGAAATAGATACCCTTCTTCAGTTGTCGGCTTTTCATCTATATACAAAAAACAATCGACATTGCAGGTTTTCTTGTTTACTGTGAAATGAGTAAGTTTTGTGTCGTTCAGCATTCTTTTTCTTAAATGTGCGAAGTCACTCATGAATTCTTTCGCCGATTTTGAAGTGAATACTTCGGTTATAGGTTCCGAAGCAAATACATTCTCCAAAGAGAAACATACAAGTATTTGGGCCTTGCGAAATCCCATGTCTATAGACTGTTGGAGTTCATCTATATTAATATCTTTACTTGTCTTGCCCGCTTTTGCTTTTCTAAGCTCTTTTGGTAAATCCAGCTGTTCACAAATGATTTCTTCTCCTTTATATTTCTGATATTTCTTGAAAATGTTATTTAAATTATCACCTGCCGAAATATTTGACAGACAAAGGAATAAAGCAATCAAGCCTGATAGTAGTTTTTGTTTCATATTCTTTATTTTTATGGTTTCTATCAATATTGACGAAGAACCAGCGGACTTGTGACAAAAGAACATAAAAAAAATGATAATGGCAATTATTCCTGTTTGATGTCTTCTTGAATTTATATTTATATCTTTGCAGTCATAAATATCGGATTTTAGTCGAATATATTCATGAATCGTATCAAAGGCATATTTTATGCGGCGGTTTCCTCTTCCACTTTTGGACTGGCTCCGTTTTTTTCCATCACTTTATTGCTGGTAGGTTTTTCAGCTTTCGAAGTACTTTCTTATCGTTGGGGGATAGCTTCGGTAGTGTTAGTCATATTCGGATTATTTTCCGGCTGTGACTTCCGGTTGAAAAGAAAGGACTTGGCAGTTGTCTTTACTTTGAGCTTGTTGAGGGCGATTACTTCTTTCAGCTTAATTATCGCGTATCAGAATATTGCCAGTGGAGTAGCGTCTACGATTCATTTTATGTATCCGTTGGCTGTTGCATTGGTTATGATGTTTGTTTTTCGGGAGAAAAAGTCGGTGTGGGTGATTGTTGCTGTGTTGATGTCCCTGTCCGGTGCATCTGTACTTTCGTTGGGTGGAGTAGATGTAAAAGATGGGAATACACCGATGGGACTGGTGGCAGCTTGTGTTTCTGTTTTTTCGTATGCCGGATATATCATAGGAGTGCGTAAAACGAGGGCTGTGAAGATTAATTCTACGGTACTCACTTGTTATGTCATGAGTTTGGGAGCACTTTTTTATATAATAGGTGCTTGTTGTACATCCGGTCTTCGCATAGTGACGGACGGTTATGTATGGCTTATTATCTTAGGATTAGCTTTACCTGCTACAGCTATTTCAAATATTACTTTAGTACAGGCAATTAAAAATGCAGGACCTACTCTCACTTCTATTTTAGGAGCGATGGAGCCACTGACAGCAGTTGTGATCGGTGTTTTTGTATTCAATGAGCTTTTCACATTGAATACCCTGATTGGAATTCTGTTGATTCTGATAGCTGTGAGTATGGTTGTGTTTCGTGAACATCGAATGAAAAGGATATAAAAAATGCCGCATATAGCGGCATTTGAATTTTGAGGAGAGCCTCTTGTCGGATTCGAACCAACGACCCCGAGATTACAAATCACGTGCTCTGGCCAACTGAGCTAAAGAGGCGTTTTCTGTTTTGCGGGTGCAAAGGTACGAATTTATTTTAAAAATGCAAATACATCATGTACTTTTTTTATATTTGCAGTCTCACTAATGATTGCAAGAAGATGAAAAAGAAAATTATGAATGTATGTGGTGTGGCTTTATTAGCCGTTAGTTTACTGGCTTGTTCCGGTCAGAAGAAAGGGGCAGAAGCTGCTGAGAGCGTTTCAGACACAGTGAAAGTGGCTACTGAAGCGATGTCGGCACAAGCTGATAGTACAGGATATATTGTCAGAATAGGGGAGATAGCCCCTGATTTTACGATTACATTGACGGATGGTAAACAAGTGACTTTGTCTTCTCTTCGTGGGAAGGTTGTCATGTTGCAGTTTACAGCAAGTTGGTGCGGAGTATGCCGTAAGGAAATGCCTTTTATAGAAAAAGACATTTGGCTGAAGCATAAGGATAATGCAGACTTTGCACTGATTGGAATAGACCGTGACGAACCGCTTGAAAAAGTGCTTGCCTTCGCAAAGTCTACCGGAGTGACTTACTCGCTGGGACTGGATCCGGGAGCTGATATTTTTGCAAAATATGCATTGCGTGATGCCGGAATCACACGGAATGTGCTGATAGACCGGGAAGGAAAGATTGTAAAACTGACTCGTCTGTATAATGAAGAAGAGTTTGCTTCACTGGTTCAGCAGATCAATGAAATGCTGAAATAAGTGCTTATTGCCGGTCTCTGAACCGGATGCGGGCACAATAGATATAGTGTCACTATCACACTGGGATGGTGACACTATATCGTTAGTATGGTTACACTATTCCGATGTGATACTGTCACTATCCTGAATAGGGCTTTTTCTGATTAAAATAATACGCTGTCAGGCAAGGCTCAGCTTTGCCAGATAGTCATAATGTTTTCCTTCTTTGATTAATTTCGCTTTGAATCCACATTCGGAGGCGTACAGGCTAAGAGTCTGAAAATCGATATATAGCCAATCGAATGTATCTCCTTTTACATCCTTGTATTGCATCTGGAAATCTACTTCCCCATAATAATCGCCTGCCAGGTCGATAAGCATGCTGCCGTCTTCTTCTTCGAAAAGATAGCGCAGATCACTTGAATCCATCAGAATACATCCGCCAGGGCGTAGGATACGTTTCATCTGTTGGAAGAAGGCAGGCATATTATTTAGTGTTCCTATGATGCCCGAACCATTCATCAGCATCAGAACCGTATCGAATGTTTCGGTGAATGTTTCGTCAAAGAGATTGATCAGGCGGGAATCTTTGACGCCGCGTTGTTTCATTACTTCGTTGGAAAGCGGAGAGATGTCAATGGCGCAAACTTCTTTTCCCATTTCTTGAAGTGCCAATGCGTGGCAGCCGCTTCCGGCTCCTACATCTAATATTCTTCCCGTAGCCATTTGCAGAGCAGTGCGTTCGAGGACTGGCATGGACTGTATACTTCGGAATAATTCCTTAACGGGGATTTCATCTTCTTCGAATTGAGAAGAGAATACTCGCAAGCGGTCAGCTCTGTGATGATTGAAATAATCGGAGATTGCAGCTCCCATCGGGTCCTTTTCTGCGGAAAGGGTTATTGTTGCCATTTTGGTGATTATGTATTGTTTTATCCGCCAAAGATAAACAATTCCGTAGAAAAGGCTTATCTTTGCATCAGAAATGTGAATGCTAACAATGTAATATATATGAGTATAGAAGATGCAATCATGGGTGGAATCGTCTTTAAAGGTAAGAAAGATAAGCCCCAGGAGGAGGAGAAAGTGAAGACGAAAGCGAAGAAAGCGACTTATATTCGTGGACAACATGGTTCCGGAGCCGCGAAGATGAAAGCGGATATTCGGAAAAAGAGAGCTAACCGACATAAAAAATAAATGGGAACAATTGTTTGTATACTAGCACTTTTGCTGGCTGGCCATGGACTTGGTTTGATCATTAAGATGAGAATGTTTTGTCTTTTAATCAAGAGAGTCGAAACGAAATACATTAAGAAGATAGATGGAATAGTAGTGGATGTTGATACTTATGTGAAGGATGGAAAGCTTCTTATGCGCCCGTCTGTTGAATTTACATTAGAAGGAGAGGGTGAAAAATGTTGTCGGTCTATCAATCCCAATATTATTGTGGAGGATATCACACAATTTTCATATTACCCGAAAGATTTTCATATAGGTGATAAAGTTACAGTTTGGTATAATTTGGATAATGATGCAATGTTTGTCGAGCAAAAAATGCAATTGACAAGATTGTTTGTTCGTTTATTTATTCCCGGATGTTTTTTCATTATTTCAAGCATTTTGGGGATGTGTTATGTCATGAATAGCTAACAACCTTATAAAAAGAAGCGGGGCAGGATGATCATCCTGCCCCGCTTCTTTTTATAAGGTTACTTCTTTTGTGGAAGTATCTCTATCCAGTAGTCATCCGGGTCGTTGATAAAATAAAGCCCCATGGCTGTATTCTCAAAACAGACACAATTCATTTCTTTGTGATATTGCCGTACGGCGTTATAGTCGCCGGCTACACGAAAGCATAAATGACTTTCGTTTTCTCCCAGTTCATAGGGGGAGGTATGATCTTTCAGCCAGGTCAGTTCCAGTAGGAAGCCGGTTTCGTTGTCCGTCAGGTAGACCAGGATGAAAGAACCGTCGGAAGCTTCCTTCCGACTATGTTCTTTTAAGCCAAGCGCTTTTTCATAAAAAGCAATGCTTCGCTCCAGATTCGTTACATTGATATTAAAGTGATCAAATCTACTTTTAATTTCCATGATTGCTATCTTGTTATTTTTTCATCAATAGCTTCACGATTTCTCCGACATACGTACGGGGTTGTCCGGCTTGCGGAGTCGTTTGTGAAGGCAGTTTCTTACATTCGATAACAGCCGAAGGGGTCGTTTGGTTCGGAGCGTATAGTTTCAGTGTATAAGTTTCTGCTTTTTCTATCGCTTCGTAGGGCTGATCGGCAGAAAGTGTGCAATAAGCTACGGCTTTACCGTTTTGATAACCCAGTGCGCCGCCTGCGTTGGCTGTCATATTGGTCATGTTGAATTCATCTTTGCCGATAGAGATCACCAGTTTTCCATTGCCCATCAATGCGTATACATCGCCCGGAATCTGCTTCAGATCGATTTCTGTATATCCTGGCATATCTGCTGAAGCCTTGCCGACAGGAGTTGCAGGAGTTAAAGTAGCAGCAGGAGTAGTTGTCTGATCTGCTTCTGCAGTGGTAACTTTACCGCCCTGACCAATCACCAGCGGACCTGCAGCAGCAACGATAGACGGCTTCTGTGCTTCTTCTTCTTTTTTCTTTTTCTCAGACTTCGGACGAGTATCGGGAGCACCGAAGGCTACAGCTACATCCATAAAGATGTCATCGGCAAAGTCTACCGTTTTTCTGCGCCATTTAGCCAAGCCGCGTACCAGTTTGGTTTTAGCTTTGTTCAGTGCATATTCATCTGTAATCCATTCTTCTGCTTTGTATTTTTCTGTTTCGCGGTAGGTGAAACGGATTTTTTCCAGTTCTACCAAGCAACTGCCCGGTTTGCAGGTAACAGTGATCTGATAATTGACCCAAGTGCGGTCCAATGACAGGGCGCTGGAGTAAAATGTGATCCATTCTTCACCTACACCGGCGATGGTTCCTTGTGCTTCATCGCTGAAAACGACGCGGCTGTCCGGATTATTGTTTTCTTTCAGACGTTCGTTCATCCACTTCATGACAGTGTCGTAGATCTGCTTCTGACTCATTCCGGGAATCTGGAATTCCTTGGAAAATACTACTTTACCATCTACTACAGGAACAGCTCCCGCAAGGTATCTGGTATCATCTCTTTTTTCTTTGTGCGATTCGGCTCTCATTGCCATTGGCAGGCATGTGAGAAGCATGGTAAGAAACAGGATTGTTAACTTATTCATAATTATTATTGTGTTTATTTGGTTATTTCAAAACTTTCGCCCCGATGGGTGATGCTGACAAACCGGCATCCTGCATTTTCGGCAAAATCACGGAGGGCATTTCCGCCTTCGTAGTCTTCACTGAAGTGCATGGGTACAAATATAGTAGTTTTTATTTGTTCGATGAACTGTTTTGCACCTTTCATATAATCTTTTCCCATCCTGCGGTCCACTGGGAACAGCGCTAAATCGATCTTCGGTGCTTTTTCTTTTAAATATTTAACTTCTGCAAGGAAGTCTCCGTTGGCTTTTCGTATCTCCGCTTCGGTAGATTCTTCACTCCAGTGCCAGTTGTTCAGATCGCCTGCATGGAAGATGTTCCAGTCTTGCAGATGGATCAGGTACGAACTGCCGACATCGGTCGAGCCGAATGCTTCGATGCGGATCGTCTCGTCTTCGTAGGTTTCTCCTTTTTTAATATAAGTAGCGTTTTCGGGCTTTCCACGATGGCTTTTCAGAATATCTTTGGAGAAAATGTACCGGATGTCGGGACGTGCTTCTTTCCACGTCAGTATTTCACGGTTGAAGTGGTCGGGGTGAAAGTGAGTGGCCAATACATAGAGTTTACCCGGTCTTTGCAGGAGGTAGTCATGTACGATTCCCCGGTTATGTTCAGTTTCCGAAGAATCTTTGTAATAATCGATGATGACGGTCACACCTTCTGCTTCGATGGCAAAACCGCTATGATAAATATAATCCAGTGTCATGAGCTGATTATTTTTACAGTTGCAATATTACGTATTCTAGTTGGAGTTGGCAAGAAAAATCAGTGAAATCAGGGAGAAAGTCGATTGATTTCCCATTTTCCATCCGTCTTTAGGGTATACAGGAAGCGATCGTGTAACCGGTTGGGGCGTCCTTGCCAAAACTCCATCCGGGTAGGAGTGACGGCATATCCGCCCCAGTTGTCAGGGCGTTCCACTTCTTTTCCCAGCCATCGGGCAGCTTCTTTGACGAAAGCGCGTATCAGTTGCATCCGGCTTGCGATAGGCTGGCTTTGTGGAGAGATACGTGCACCGATGCGGCTTTTATAAGGGCGCTTTCGGAAATATTCGTCCGATTCCTCCGGAGAAACTTTCGCGGCAGTACCTTCGATGTGTACTTGCCTTTCAAGTTCATGCCAGACAAAGGAAAGTGAAATGTACGGATTTTGTGCCAGTTGCCTTCCTTTGCGGCTTTCGTAGTTGGTATAGAAGATAAACTTTCCGTCATGCAGTCCTTTCAGCAGTACGGTACGGGTCGAGGGTCTGCCTTCGGGAGATACGGTACCTACAATGATGGCGGTCGGTTCTTCTACGTTTGCGTCGATGGCTTCCTGTAGCCAGCGGCTGAAAAGTGAAAGCGGGTCGCAGGGAAGTTCGCTTTCCCTTAACCCGCTTTTGGTATATTCTTGCCGGATATCAGCTATATTCTTCATTCATTCAAGATTCATGATTTCTAATTCCAAATTTCTACATCGGTACTTCTATCAATAAGATATGTGAGTCCTTCAATGTTTCGAGTTCGAAACTTTTCGTATCATAGACGCCCATTCCGTCGCGACGTTTCAGTACTTCTCCGTCTACTACGATTTCTCCTTCAATCAGGAAAATGTATACGCCGCCATGACTTTGGTGCAAGTGATAACCGAGTTTCTTTCCGGCTTCCACCTTTCCGATAGAAAACCAGGTGTCTTGTAGAAGTGAAGCGGGAGTACTGCCGTCGGGCGATACAATCACTGCCAGTTCGTTCGGTCGTTCCAGCTCTTTGATGCTAAAATCCTTGTAGACAGGATGCGTATTCCGTTCTCTCGGCATAATCCATATTTGTAGGAATTCTACCGGCTCTACAGGGCTGGCATTCACTTCACTGTGGAAAATACCCGTTCCGGCACTCATCGTCTGAATCTCTCCGACAGTGATGATACGGCTGTTTTTCTTGCTGTCACCATGTTGCAGATGTCCTTTCAATGGAATGGAGATAATCTCCATATTTTTATGCGGATGGGTTTGGAACCCTTCTCCGGGGGTGACTTTGTCGTCATTCAATACGCGGAGGGCACCGAAGTTGATACGGTCAGAATCGAAGTATTCGTCGAAACTGAAGGTATGGTAACTATCCAGCCAGTCATATTGGGAATGTCCTCTTGTATCTGCTTTATGTATTACTTTCTTCATAATTTTCTCCTTTTCTAATTGTTTATATACTTCTGTAACAAGGGAAGTCAGGTAAAGGTTCTATCTCTTCACTTCATTTAGCAAAGGCTTGTGGTTGATGAAATCCTTGATATTCTGAAGTGTGGTCATGGCGATATTTCCCATTGCTTCACGTGTGAAAAAGGCTTGATGCGAAGTGACAATCACATTGTTAAATGAGAGCAGACGGGCAAGCACGTCGTCGTCGATGATGCGGTCGGACTGGTCTTCGTAGAAATATTCGCTTTCTTCCTCGTACACATCCAATCCGGCAGAACCGATTTTCTTGTTTTTTAAGCCTTCGATCAGGGCATTGGTGTGAATCAATTGTCCACGACCGGTATTGATGATCATGACTCCGTCTTTCATTTTGCTGATGGAGTAGTCATTGATTAGATATTTGGTGGCTTCGGTAAGCGGGCAATGCAGGGAAATAATGTCGGAACTATGGTACAATTCGTCCAAAGAAGTATAAACGATTTGTTCTTCCCTGGCAAAGTTGTAGTCGGGATAAAGGTCATAAGCCAGTATATTCATTCCGAATCCCTTTAAGATATGAATCAGAATTTTGGCGATTTTTCCTGTACCGATGATACCTGCCGTCTTACCGTGCATGTCGAATCCCATCAGACCGTGAAGGGAAAAGTTTCCGTCTTTTGTACGCCACGAAGCGCGTGGAATCTTTCGGTTGAGAGAGAGCATGAGTGCTACGGTATATTCGGCAACGGCATAAGGCGAATATGCAGGAACCCGTACAACGGTGATTCCGGCAGTGGCGGCAGCGTTCAGGTCTACATTATTGAATCCTGCACATCGGAGTGCCAGCAGTTTTACTCCGTTGGCTGCCATAGCATGAATGACTTCTGCATCGGCCGTATCGTTGACAAAGATACAGACCGCGTCTACTCCTTGCGTCAATAGCACGTTATTCTTATTCAGATGTCCTTTATAATAACGGAATTCAAATCCGAACTCTTTGTTTTTATCGTTGAAAGAAGCTTCGTCATAAGGCTTTGTTCCGAAAAATGCAATTGTATAGGCCATAATATTTTCTGTTTTTATTCTTATTAATAAACGTAAAAACAGGGTGGTTTGTTTATCTTTACCTCCGCTCAGAATGTGGATTGTTTCATTAGAAACAGTTTTTATTTTCAATTAAAATGAGCCGGTAAGCGAAAATAAGTGCACAAACATGTGTTGCGTGTGCAGGAATGTTGTATCTTTGCGCCCGAATTAATTTAAAAAAGATTTAGATGAGAAAAAATTTCTTGATTGGATTTGTAATGTTAATCGTTTCAATTCCAACTTTTGCCGGAGATTATCTAACTAATACGAATCAGAATGCTGCTTTCTTGCGCATGATAGCCCGCGGCGCTTCCATTGATATTGATGGAGTTTATAGTAATCCTGCCGGACTGGCATTCCTTCCCCAAAACGGTTTACAGGTAGCACTGACTATTCAGAGTGCATATCAGACCCGTGATATTGCTGCTACAAGTCCTTTGTGGACTATGGATGGACAGACTTCCGTGCGCAATTATGAAGGAAAAGCTTCGGCTCCCGTTATCCCTTCTGTCCATGCTGTATATAAGAATGGTGACTGGGCATTTTCCGGTAGTTTCGCTATCGTTGGTGGTGGTGGAAAAGCTTCTTTCAATACAGGTTTGCCTATGTTTGATGCAGCTGCTATCGGCTTGGTAAATTCTACAAGTGATATGTTGAAACCTAATATGTACAATATCAATTCAGCCATGGAAGGTCGTCAATATATTTATGGTTTGCAGTTAGGGGCAAGCTATAAGATTAATGAACACTTTTCAGTTTTTGCCGGAGCCCGTATGAATTACTTTACAGGTGGATATAAAGGTTTTCTGAATATTGCCTTGAAAGAAGGAGTAGCAGGACAGATCGGTGCTGCTATAGTACAACAAATTATGGGGGCTAATCCTAATTTGAGTTTAGAACAGGCACAGCAGATTGCACAAGAACAATCTGCACCTATGCTTCAGAAACTGAATGATACGAAGCTTGAACTGGATTGTGACCAGACAGGTTGGGGATTGACGCCGATTATCGGTGTAGACGCTAAGTTCGGTAAGTTGAATTTGGCTGCGAAGTATGAGTTCAAAGCTAATATGAATATTGAGAACAATACACATAAATTGGAATTTCCGGATGCTGCTGCTGCCTATATGGCACCTTATCAGCATGGTGTGAATACTCCAAGTGACCTCCCTTCTATGTTATCTGTAGCAGCAAGTTATGAATTCTTGCCTTCTCTTCGTGCTTCAGTAGAGTATCATTTCTTTGATGACAAGAATGCAGGTATGGCTGATAACAAGCAGAAGACATTGAAACATGGAACACACGAATACCTGGCTGGTGTAGAATGGGATATAAACAAAATATTCACAGTCAGTGGTGGTTATCAGAAAACTGATTATGGATTGAGCGATGCTTTCCAGACAGACACAAGTTTCTCTTGTGATTCTTATTCAGTCGGTTTGGGCGGTCGTATTAATCTTAGTAAGGCGTTAAGTTTAGATGTTGCTTATTTCTGGACTACCTATAGCGATTATACCAAAGAAAATCCACGTGGCTTGGGTGAGGCTATGGCTTCAATGGATAAAGATGTTTATAGTCGTACAAACAAAGTGTTTGGTGTAAGTGTAAACTATAAGTTCTAATATTAATCCGCTACGATTTTATATAATAGAAGCCGTCTCGAACATTGTTCAGAGGCGGCTTCTCATATTATATATACCTAATATTATATATGTATATGTAATAGATTAGAAAGAATATTGTACCAGCATATTCAACCGATTGGCATGGCGGGTAGAAGAGTTGAAATCAGTGCGCCATCCTCTCAGATATTCAACACCTACTTGCATATTGCTAGTCACATTCCAGAAAGCATTTGCTACGAAATACTGTCCTTTTCGGTATGCTTCCGGATTATCACTCGGATAGTTGTTTTCAGAGTAAAGTCTGGATAAGCTGTATGTACCGGATACAAAGATATTCGGGCAAATATTATATTGCAACCCCGCATACCAACCCAGCATCGGAAGAACCTGCATCTTGCCTTCATTATCCGGATCGGGAACGATGTCCACATTCAGATTACTTAAGTCGTTCAGATAAGAACCAATTCCTTTTCCATAATTAAACTGTCCGAACACTTGCCACTTCTTGGTTACATTAAAGGTGGTAGATGCTTGCAGGCCAAATCCGGTAGTCGAAAAAGCCTTGTCGTGCACATTACTTGAATAAGTCATGCTGCGTACGATTGCACCCAACTTAATATGACTGTTACTATTCCAGTTATACTGTGCAGAAGCTGCAAAATCCGGCATTCGTTGCGTGTTGATAGATACATCGCTATTCGTTGTACCGTCTACCGAAGGCATTTCCATGGCAACGCCGAATCTCCAGTTTTTCAGTTTATCGCACATATAACTCAGTTGAGTGGTACGATAGAAAGCGGAACCGTTCGGACCGGCGAAGTCAATTGTTGCAGGCAGAGCCGAAAGGTCCATGAATGAACCGTAGCTGTATCCGATGGTAAATCCTAAGAACTGCGCATACGCATTTTGAAGTTCAAACGTCTTCCCATCTCCACGGAAGTTTCCGGCGGTATACACCACGAAGTCGCCCAGATGCTTGGTTCGTCCTACCAATTTCAGGAATAGGGTAGAAGTGGTGATGTCCATCTGAAATTGATTCTTGGCAAAATTTCCCTTTCCGGGCTGTCCGATCAATGCCGGATAGAAATCCACATCGTCAACGATGCCGTTGAAATCATACTCTGCCGTCGCACGTACGTAGCCACCGATACCAAGGGCGAATTTTCCTTTCTGATCCGTCAGAAGGAAGCGGGGAGCATTCGGGTCGTGAAAACGCATCTGAGAGCGGTCGTTCATGATTCGGATGATTTCATCTCCGGCCTTGTCCCTGGAGACGAACATGATGGAATTCGGTTCCTCATCCTCGATGACTACTTTCTTTTGCGCATGAGCACAGACGGGGAAAATTCCGATCCCCAGTAGCATAGCTACCATTTTAAAGCTTGTTTTCATTATCAGTTAAGTTTTAGGTGAATGCCCAATGAACAACTAAAAAAAGAAATGGTTGAGAGGGGCTAAGGAAAAATTGCCAAACTTATCGGAAGAATTGCTATTTATAATCGTTCTAAAAAAGCGGATCTTTGTATCGTACTAATTAGATAAATAAAATACGAGAATGGAAAAAGTAGATTTTACTCAAGGAATATTGGCGATGGAGTCAGACCTGCATCGTTTCGCATATAAGTTGACTTCAGACCGTGATTCTGCCAACGACTTAGTTCAGGATTGTGTATTGCAGGCATTGGATAATCATGAGAAATTTACGCATGCCAAGAATCTGAAAGGATGGATGTTTACCATCATGCGTAATATCTTTGTCAACAACTACCGGCGCACGGTCCGCGAAATGAATTTGATCGATGATACCTATTCCATCAATCAGCAAAGTTTGATAGAAGATGAAGAAGGCGACCGTTTCGAGTTTGCTTATGACATGAAGCAGCTGTATAGAGTGATCCATTCCATCCCCGAAGATATGAAAGTTCCTTTCCAGATGTTTGTAGCTGGATTTAAATACAGGGAAATTGCCGAAAAATTAGGATTGCCGATGGGGACGGTAAAGAGCCGACTTTTCTTTATCCGCAAGCGTCTGAAAGAAGAATTGAAAGACTTCTCCTGATGCAACTTTCTAATTGAGTGATGTGTTTTAAGGTCAAAGTGAAGCCTTCCTGTCAAAATACGACGAATGACAGGAAGGCTTATTTAATTTGAAATATTCTTCCGAAATACTTGGTTTATAAAATAAACCTATTTATATTTGCATCGAGTAAGAGAGATGCGCAGCTCCTTACTTTTTTTAATCCATATATGGTTTATAAAATAAACTAATTAAATCGTATCAACTAATTGATTGGAGGAAAGTAAAAGATGAAACGCTTGTTATTCATTGCTTTAGGGATTATTTGTTACCACGTTGTTACTTTTGCACAAGAAGTAAAAGTAGAAGTGCGGGGTATTCGTAGTGCAAAAGGCGCTATTATGGTCATGGCACAACAGGATTCGGAATCGAAGCCGGTATATGCGATGGCTACTGCTGTTAAAGATACAGTGACTGTTGTTCTAAAAGATGTTCCATGGGAAAAGTTTTTAATCTCTCTTTTCCATGATGAGAACGGAAACTGGGAATTGGACATGAATGAACAGGGAATACCGGTAGAAGGGTATGCCCGGGAAAAATGCAAGAAAGAGGCGGATGCTTCGGCTACCGTTAAAATGAAGATGTATTATCCGGTAAATGACTAACAGTATGCGATACCTGATATTTCTGATATTGGCCGGCTTTACCGGAGTTACTGCTTGGGGGCAGACTTCGACGACTGCTCGGCCGATGGCTGTGAATGATACTCTGACAGAAGATTCCACTTATGCGTTGCAGGAAGTGGTGGTACGGACAAGTCCTGTGAAACGGAAGGCAGACCGTTTTATCCTGTCCGTCCCTCCTGCACAGAACAAAGACGGAGTCGAACTCCTTCAACAAGCGCCCGGAGTATGGTTGTCCGACGAGCGGATTTCCATCAATGGTTCTTCCGGCACGAAGGTGTTTGTTGATAATAGGGAGATAAAACTTACCGGAGAGATGCTGATAGGCTATCTCCGTTCTTTGAAATCGGACGATATTGCCCGCGTTGAAGTGCTTCCAATGGCGGGAGCCGATAAGGATGCCGATGCTCAGGGAGGTGCTATACATATTATAATGAGACGTCATACGGACAAAGGATTTCAGGGAAATCTTTCTATGAATGCTTCTTTTGCCTCTTCCTTGCAATCTTATCAGCCTAGCGGTAGCTTGAATTATCATAGTGGGAAGTGGGATACCTATGGATTTGCTTCCGGCACTTTGGTTCCTCAGAATAAAGGAGATTTGTACGTTACCCGTGATTATGTAGCGGGAGATAAAGGTTTTTCCAGTCTGACCCGTATGAAGCAGCCTTCGCGTTACGGGACGATTCGGATGGGAACAGTTTATACGATGGACTCTTCCAATAGTCTGGGAGTAGAGCTGGAGTATGTTCGTCGCGGATACATCTGGCCGTCTCAGAGTTACTCTACTCTGTCGGTAGGACCGCTGGATATGGAAAGTCAGGGTGTATATCGTCAGAAAGAGACTTACAATATGTATACAGCTACTGCCAACTATATACATAAACTGGATAAGGACGGTTCGGTGCTGAAGCTTGTCACCGACTATATCTCTAAAGATCTGCATGGCAGAAATCAGTATCAAATTTTTCAGGAGATAGGTGCTCTAAATAAAGATACCGTTTACCGTTCCCGCTCTAATGCCACTTATCAGATCGCAACTGCCGATCTGTCGTGGAAACAACAGTTGCATAAGAAATCGTTTTTCCAGGTAGGAATGAAATATACCTATACGGGAATGAAAGATGATGCCTGTTACGAAGGGCTGGAACCTGACAAAAGTTGGAAGCCCAATATTGCTTATGGATATGAACTCGATTATCACGAGAATATCGGTGCTTTATACGGAACTTATTCTCTGGATATGAAAAGAGGATCTGTTCATATTGGACTTCGGGGAGAATATACGCAAACCTCCAATGAAACAGAACGTCGGACAAGGAAATACTGGGATTGGTTTCCACATATCGACGGAAATTTCTATTTTGATGAAATTCACAAGTGGATGCTTATCGGTCAGTATGGACGCTATATAGAACGTCCGACTTTTTCGGCTCTCAACCCGAACCGGATTCAGACTTCCGAATACAGTTATCTGATAGGCAACCCGATGTTGCGTCCTACTTATATTAATAAATTCAGTATTACGCTGGTCTATAACTTCCGGTATACATTGACTGTTGGCGGCAATTTGCACCATGATCTGATCCGTCAGTTTGGTAAAGAAGATGCGGAGAATTCGGATATATCATATGTCATCAATGAGAATCACAATCGTGAGAACCATTGGTTCGTAGCCATCACTGCTCCCTGGCAGCCGCTCAATTGGCTGAATCTGAATGCCAGCTTTATCGGAGTGAGGCAAGATATCCGCATGTATCGGGAGGACGATTACTTTGGGCACTTCCTTTATTTCGCCAATGCTAATGCTACGGTCCTTTTACCGTCAGACTATTCGTTGGAAGCACAATATAATGGAGTTAGCCGGTTGTATTCCGGTAATAGCGGGATCGATCCTCGTCATACATTCAACCTGCACCTGCGCAAAAAATGGAAAGACGGGCGTTGTGTAGCTACTTTGGGGGTAGACAATATCTTCAACCGATATAATTCTTATTTCAGCAATGTACCGAGTTATTCATCTCAAAATCGTTTTGAACTGGCTTCGAGCGGAAGACTGATGAAACTCACATTTACCTGGAATTTCAATCATGGAAAGAAATCGGGTGCGGTGACTGTAGAAAAGAAATCGGCAAGTGAAAGAAGCCGTATCGAAGGAAAATAGACAAGGATTTTTGGTTTATTACGTAAACAATATTATTTTTGAAACAAAATTGATAGAATATGGAAGACAAGAGAATTTCAGAGAAAGAGAGTTTGGAACTGATTGCCCGCATGATTCGGGAGACGCAGGACAATACAGCCCGTTATGCAGCCTACCCATTATTGATATGGGGATATACTACTGTGGCTATATCACTTGTGGTATGGTACTTTTATTTGCAGACGGGAGTGTGGCAGATCAATTTTCTCTGGTTTGCTTTGCCTGTCATTGCCGGACCGCTGACTATCTTTTTTAATAGGAAAGACAAGAATAAGGGAGCAAAAAATTACATAGACCGGGTGACTGGTCAGATATGGGCTGTGTTTGGAGTAGTAGGTTTTTGTCTGTCTTGCATGGCATTTGTTGTCCGTATTGATATTCTGTTTGTAATTTCCTTATTGATGGGGATGGGGGCTACTCTTACGGGGTTGGTATGTAAGTACAAGCCGCTTAGTATAGCAGGGATGACTGGTATCGCCCTTTCTTTTTCCATGCTTTTTATTCATGGAAGCGGAGTATATCTGGTGTTTGCCGCTATCTTTATAGTGATGATGATTGTCCCTGGACATATTATGAATAAACAGATGAAGAAGCAATGTTTAAAGAACTGAATCCTATCTTGCATTCACAGCTTCGCTTGGCTATAATGTCGATTCTGCTGACGGTGGAGGAGGCTGAGTTCGTCTACTTGAAAGAGAAGACCCAGTCGACAGCGGGAAACCTCAGTGTGCAGTTGGATAAGCTGAGTGAAGCCGGATATATCGAGGTGGAAAAAAGCTTTGTAGGCAAAAGGCCGCGTACTGCCTGCCGGATCACTGCCGGAGGCAGGAAAGCGATGGAGGAATATGTGGAGACGCTGAAGGAGTATCTTTCGGGGTTGTAGTTCGTACTTAAAAGAAAGAGGTTTGAAACCTTTATTGGGCGCAAAGTAAGAGAATGTAATCTAAACTTGAACTATGCCGGTAAAGTCAATGTATAAGTACATTTCTTTATCGGCATAGTTTTTAATTGCATTTTACGGGATGAATTAATCCATCATTTCTTTTATTCTGTCTTTGGCTTGTTGAGCCTTCTCCTGTGCGGTATGGCTCATTTCTGTGGCTTTTTCCTTCACAGTGTTGGTTGCTTCCGTAGCTTTTTCTTTGGCGACATTGGCGGCATGTTGCACTTTCTTTTTCAAGCTGTCCCCAGAGTGGGCACTTGCTTCCGCTCCTCTTTCTTTAGCTTCTTCGGCTCTTTCTTGAGCAAGTTTGGCATCCATCTTTGCCTGTTCTGCTGCTACATTTACGTCTTTTTTTGATTGATAATCCATGATCTTAAGTTTTTAAATTGAACATACCTCTAGAACAATCCGGCAATTTGAAAATACTTTTGGGTGGGAGGAATTTTAAGTCTTTTTATTTATCCAGGTATTTATATAAATAAGAGACGTCTTCATCCATATCATCCAGAATGTTCAGTTCTTGTAGTCGTTTCATTATTCTGTTCTGTGTTGTAGAGCCCAAATCACGAATTTTTGTCAGTCTGTTCCATCCATATTTGTAAGTTAATTCTAATAAATCCCGGAGGGTTTGTATTCCTTGTTCGCATAGAACTCGTGATGCTCTAACTTCAAATCCTAAATTTTCTATAGGGGTATTGAGCAGGGCGATTGCCTCTTTTTCCTCTTTCGTCATTTGGTTTTCTGTGTTCATTGTATAGAGGCAGTCTTTTCCGTAATACATTTCGTAAAGTCGCAGTGCTGCTTTGAGGTGTATCATTTCGTCTTTATAGGTTTTGAGGAATCCGGTTCGATTTTTGATTTCACGTATAAGTCTTTGATATTCGTCTTGCATATTATAGGTGTTTTGGCAAGACTGCTTGCAATATTCTTTGAAACTTCCTTCCAATGCGATAAAAAGAAACATCCGTCTTCTGTTATCGTTCTGTATCATTCCGGCAAGTTCTTTTATTATCTGACGCATTACCGGAGTAAGTTCTTTCATAGACTGTAGTAAGAAGATTTCCTCTTCACTTTCCTTTATTAATCTTTCTTTGCGTTTTTCGAGTTCCTTCTCTGTAAGACTAAGCTGTGTGTGTCGTTCAATGCATCTCAGCAGACTGTCTTCATCGAGTATCAGATAGTGGTCGATTTCCGAGCAAGTAATTTCCTGTTTTTTACACCACGTGTTAATACGTCTAGAAGATACCTGATACTTTTTTGCGGCTTCTTCAATTCCAATCCATTGTTTTGTTGTCATACCTCATTTGTTTTTAAGTGTATGCGCCGCAACCGGATTAAATAAAAAGAGGTGCGAGTCATACATATATTTCCATGTTGAGGCAGTCGCAAGCCTATAGAAGATAAATATAGTACGCCCGCACCAATGCTTATATGTTTTAAATTGAATATAAGTTCGGTGCGGACATCTAATAATATCTTCTAGTTTGAAAACGCGACTTCTCAACACGAATTAATTAAATGTCCTTAAACATGAGGGTTGGCTGTCAATGGTCCAATCCTCGTTGCAAATATAATTCTTTTTCTGGAAACGGGGATGTCAGAAATGTCTTTTTTCTTAGGCAGTAGTTCAAAATAGGTATTATTTAATGGGAACTTGACGATAGGGTTGACTATGATGTCTCAACTAAGTACAAACTATTATCCGATGCATTATGGCTAGTTGCAAGTTTTTTATTATCTTTGCACCCCGAAAACAAGTAAAAAGATGTATGATGCCGTGAATAGCGGTCGTGTATTCTAGAACACCACGTAAAAAACAGGAGTTATGAAAGAAAAAGTATCAGTACCTTTTATGTTGCTGGGCATTCTCTTCAATGTATGCCTCATTGCAGCCAATCTTCTTGAAACGAAAGTAATTCAGGTCGGCAGCCTGACTGTCACAGCCGGATTATTGGTTTTTCCCATTTCTTATATCATTAATGATTGTATCGCCGAAGTTTGGGGATTCAAGAAAGCACGTCTTATTATCTGGAGTGGTTTTGCCATGAACTTCTTTGTGGTAGGGCTTGGCTTGATAGCTGTTGCGATACCTGCTGCTCCGTTCTGGGAAGGCGAAGAGCATTTCGATTTTGTATTCGGTATGGCTCCCCGCATCGTAGCAGCCAGTTTGATGGCTTTCCTTGTCGGTTCATTCCTTAATGCGTATGTGATGAGTAAGATGAAGATCGCCAGTCAGGGTCGGAACTTCTCCGCCCGTGCCATTCTCTCAACGATTGTCGGTGAGACTGCCGACTCATTGATTTTCTTCCCCGTAGCTTTCGGAGGCATCATTGCCTGGAAAGAACTGCTTATCATGATGGGACTTCAGATTGTCCTGAAATCTATGTACGAAGTTATCATCCTTCCGGTGACTATCCGCGTAGTGAAAGTGATTAAGAAGGTAGACGGCAGCGACGTGTACGATACTAATATTTCTTATAACGTACTGAAAGTCAAAGATATTTAATGAAACGACTTTTTCCGGCCTGCTTCGAGGGCTGAGAATATAAAGAGAATTTTATGATGAACAGAGAGACTGCATTGGTTGTGTTCAGTGGCGGACAGGATTCTACCACTTGCCTCTTTTGGGCGAAACGCAACTTTAAAAAAGTATACGCTTTGAGTTTCCTTTATGGTCAGAAGCACCAGAAAGAAGTGGAACTCGCCAGAGAAATAGCCCGAAAGGCAGAAGTGGAATTTGATGTGATGGATGTGTCTTTCATAGGAACATTGGGACATAATTCGTTGACTGACACCACGATGGTAATGGATCAGGAAAAGCCCGCAGGCAGCGTCCCCAATACTTTTGTTCCGGGACGTAATCTGTTTTTCCTGAGTATTGCCGCAGTATATGCCCGCGAACGTGGCATTAACCATTTGGTGACAGGAGTTTCTCAGACTGACTTTAGCGGCTATCCCGATTGCCGGGACGCGTTTATTAAGTCTTTGAATGTGACATTAAACCTGGCAATGGATGAGCAATTCGTGATTCATACCCCTCTGATGTGGATTGATAAAGCAGAAACTTGGGCTTTGGCAGATGAATTGGGAGTACTGGATTTGATCCGTAATGAGACTTTGACATGCTATAATGGCATTCAGGGGGATGGCTGCGGGCATTGTCCCGCCTGTACGTTACGTCGTGAGGGGCTGGAAAAGTATTTAAAAAAGAAGAATCAATAATATCTCTACACAGAGACTAAAAACGTGTTTTTTATTGTCACTTGTCACTTTTGAAGATTAACTCCTTGATTACGAATGGATAAAGGGTGATAATAGATGGTGATAATAGGGTGATAATAACCGATGAATGCTTTTTTATTGTCACCTTTATCTTTGCTGATAGATACTTGCTATTCTATCATTGGCATTCGTTTCATTTCGGGATGTGCAAGGATAAAGAGTCATTGTCGGTTGTTTCAAGAAGTTTCAACCGCTTGAAACTTTGGTTCCATACGCTTGAAACTCTAGTTTCCATTACTTGAAACCATAGTTTCATACGCTCGAAACTTTTAGTTTCAAGGCTTTGAAACTAGAGTTTCATCATGGTGAAACACTTCATTCCTTTATAGGAAACGACTAAAAGCAACGGTCGTTTTGATAAATAGGAGTACCGGATGATAATAGGAATACCGGATGGTGAAAGATGAAAGATCGGTGATAGATTGCAATCATCAATCTTTCACCACTGAACCATCGATGGATAAGCCGTTTCAGTGAATATGGTGACAGGTGAAAGATGTTTTGCGTTTTTTTCTATATGAAGAGAGTTTAAAACTATATTAAACAATGGCTGAATTAAAAGACCAACTTTCCTTATTAGGAAGAAAAACGGAGTATAAACAAGACTATGCTCCTGAAGTATTGGAGGCTTTCGATAATAAGCATCCGGAAAATGATTACTGGGTACGTTTCAACTGTCCCGAATTTACAAGCCTATGCCCCATAACCGGACAACCTGACTTTGCAGAAATACGTATCAGCTACATCCCCGACATTAAGATGGTGGAAAGCAAGAGTTTGAAACTTTATCTGTTTAGCTTCCGCAGTCATGGCGCATTTCATGAAGACTGTGTAAACATCATCATGAAAGATCTGATAAAACTGATGAATCCCAAATATATCGAGGTTACGGGTATCTTTACTCCACGTGGCGGTATTTCGATTTATCCGTATGCCAATTATGGCCGTCCGGGAACGAAGTTCGAACAGATGGCAGAGCACCGGTTGATGAATCGGGAATAACCAGATATAAAAATAATAATACGGGCAGAATATGACTCATAATATACCTACTGAATTGCAGAGATACGTGCAGGAAAGGATTATCCCGCAATATGCCGGCTTTGATAAGGCGCACCAGATAGACCATGCAGAAAAAGTGATCGAAGAAAGTCTGAAGCTGGCTCTTCATTATGAAGTCGATTCTGCAATGGTTTATACGGTTGCCGCTTATCACGACTTGGGTTTATGCGAGGGACGTGAATTTCATCATATCGTTTCGGGGAGAATACTGTTGGCAGATGAAATTTTGCACCGTTGGTTTACCGATGAACAAATGCTGGAGATGAAAGAAGCGATAGAAGATCATCGTGCCTCCAATAAACAGGCTCCGCGAAGTATCTACGGGAAAATAGTGGCTGAGGCAGACCGGATTATTGATCCGGAAATAACACTGCGCCGCACCGTACAGTATGGTTTGTCTCATTATCCGGAGATGGATAAAGAGCAGCAGTATGAACGCTTCCGGAAACATCTTGCCGATAAATATGCAGAAGGAGGGTATCTGAAGTTATGGATACCCCAGTCTGATAATGCCGGACGGTTGGCGGAACTCCGACACTTGATTGCAAATGAGGAAAAACTGAGAGAAGTATTCAACAAATTGTATCTGCAGGAGAAAGATTGACTTCTTTAAATTTAAAATGTAGGCTTACATTTAATTTCCTTTTTAATTCCTATCTTTGCATTAAAGAAGGTATATGATGGAGCAGGACAAGTATATAACTCAGTTTTCTACTTATCTTTTCTGGGATGTGAAAAGAGAAGATTTAGATATGGAAAAACATTCTCGATATATAATAAAGAGAGTGCTTGAGTATGGTATGCTCCTCGACTGGAAGATGGTTCTACAATATTATGGTCTTGATAGAATTGTAGAGTTGGCTAAGACTTTTCGTGATTTAGAGCCTCGGGCTCTAGCTTATCTTTGTGCTATATCTCGCACTCCTAAAGAACAATTCAGATGTTACACTTATCAACAGTCGAACCCGCAACACTGGAACTTTTAAGAAAGTTACAGAGTCTACCTATACTAAATAATACACGTTTGGTAGGTGGAACAGCCTTAGCTTTGCAATTCGGGCATCGAAAATCAGTGGATTTAGATTTTTTTGGTCACATAGATGTGGATTCTTTAGATTTGCAAGAAGCTTTGCAAACCATTGGAGCATTGACGACATTGAAAGATTCTAAGAATATTCATATCTATTCATTGGATGGTATTAAAATAGATATTGTAAATTACGCATATCCTTGGTTGGATGATGTCGTTATTAAGAATGGTATACGTTTGGCGAGTACCAAAGATATTGCAGCAATGAAGATTACTGCTATTATTGGAAGAGGTACCATGAAGGATTTTGTTGATATTTACTATCTTTTGAAGAGAAAGTATTCGATAACAGATATCTTGAATTTTTATACTCAGAAGTATCCGGATGGTTCCTGTTTTATGGCTATGAAAAGTTTGGCATATTTTGGTGATGCTGATTTCGATGTGATGCCTTATATGTTTTCTGATATAACTTGGGATGAAATTAAAGAATTTATAATAAATAGTTTAACACAATGTTAACGCTATTTATTCATGATGATACGGCCCTCCATTCAATATCGTCATTGCCCGATAAATCTGTTCCACGAAGATCAGCCGTATCATCTGATGTGAAAACGTCATCTTCGACATTGAAATCTTTTCATTAGCTACCTGATACACCTTCTCCGAAAATCCGTAAGGACCACCGATGACAAATACCAACCGCTTATTCACCGTATTCATTTTCCGTTTCATATAATCGGCAAATTCGAGTGAACGCATTTCTTTCCCGTGCTCATCGAGCAGCACGATCACATCCCCCGGTTGCAACGCTTTCAATATCAGTTCCCCTTCTTTCTCCTTCTGCTGATCCATCGAAAGGCTCTTGGTATTCTTCAGTTCGGGGATCACTTCCATATCAAAAGTGATGAAGCGTTTGGTACGCTGAATATAGTCATTAATAGCTGTAATATAGTGTTGTTCTACGGTTCGTCCAACGACGAGCAAAGTTGTTTTCATGCGTCTGATATTCTGATTCGAGCACAAAAATAGGCATTTTTTATGTTATTCTGCAATTAATGCTTACCTTTGCCTATCATTAGTTGAAAGTTTAAGCCTTTAAACTTCAACCCAAAAGCTTGGATTTATGAAGAAACGAGTGCTTTTAGGAATGGCCTCTTTGCTTCTTTCTGTCTCATTGCTGATGGCGCAGGAGATACCGGCAGGAGTGATTACGGCATTTAAGCGGGGAAGCTCGCAGGAACTGAGTAAGTATATGGGAGACAAGGTAAACCTCGTTCTCCAAGGCAGCTCGGCAAACGTTGACAAGAAGAAAGCGACAGCAATGATGCAAGAGTTTTTCACGGAAAACAAGGTCAACGCATTTGACGTGAATCATCAGGGAAAACGGGATGAATCCAGTTTTGTCATAGGTACGCTGACGACTACAAAAGGGAAATTCCGTGTGAACTGCTTCCTGAAAAAAGTGCAGACTCAATATTTAATACACCAAATAAGAATTGACAAGATCAATGAATAAGGAAAAAGAACTGATCGACAAACTGATCGATCTTGCTTTTGCAGAAGATATAGGTGATGGTGACCATACCACCCTTTCGTGTATTCCCGCTACTGCAATGGGAAAATCAAAACTACTGATCAAAGAAGCCGGTGTACTGGCCGGAATCGAAGTTGCCAAAGAAATCTTCAACCGTTTCGACCCGTCCATGAAAGTGGAAGTGTTTATTAATGACGGCACTGAAGTGAAACCGGGCGACGTAGCTATGATCGTAGAAGGAAAAGTACAATCCTTGCTCCAGACCGAACGCCTGATGCTGAACGTCATGCAGCGTATGAGCGGTATCGCAACCATGACCCGCAAGTATGCAAAGGTACTGGAAGGCACTCACACCCGCGTACTGGATACCCGCAAGACAACTCCGGGTATGCGTATCCTCGAAAAGATGGCAGTCAAAATCGGTGGTGGTGTAAACCATCGTATCGGTCTGTTCGACATGATTCTGCTCAAAGACAATCACGTGGATTTTGCCGGAGGCATCGACAAAGCGATCAACCGTGCCAAGGATTACTGCAAGGAAAAGGGCAAGGACCTGAAGATTGAAATCGAAGTACGCAACTTCGACGAATTGCAGCAAGTGCTTGACTTGGGTGGCGTAGACCGCATCATGTTCGACAACTTTACGCCCGAAATGACTAAGAAGGCAGTCGACATGGTAGCCGGCAAATACGAAACAGAATCTTCCGGCGGTATCACTTTCGATACCCTTCGTGACTATGCCGAATGTGGCGTAGACTTTATCTCTGTTGGAGCTCTGACTCATTCGGTGAAAGGACTTGACATGAGCTTCAAAGCATGCTGAATCTATAAATGATGAACTGATAATAAATAAGCGGTGAACAGTGCTGTTGCTATCGTGCTGCAGCTGTTCACCGTTTATTATTTACGAATCATCATTTCTTTAACTTCTTTTAGCAAAACTCTTTGCAGCATTCCTCAAATACTTGCGTCTAAAGGATAAAAACGGCGCAGACATACGTTCGATTTAAAAAAGACAATTGGCATTGGAAAACGAGATAGAACTGATAAAGGGCTGTCGGGCAGGACAGGATTCAGCCCGAAAGGAACTTTACACCCTCTATGCCAAACAAATGTTGGCGGTATGCTACCGCTATACGGGCGATATGGATGCGGCGCACGATGTACTGCATGACGGTTTCATCAAGATTTTTACCAACTTCTCGTTCCGGGGTGAATCCTCGCTTTGTACGTGGATCACACGGGTGATGGTGACACAGTCACTGGACTATCTGAGACGGGAGAAACGAGTCAATCAGTTGGTAGTGCATGAAGAGCAGCTTCCCGACATACCGGATATTTCGTCGTCGGGAGGAGGAGCAGGGATCTCCGAAGAACAATTAATGGCGTTTGTCGCCGAATTGCCGGATGGTTGCCGAACCGTTTTCAACCTTTATGTGTTTGAAGAGAAATCGCACAAGGAGATAGCCGGGATGCTTCACATTAAAGAGCATTCGTCTACTTCGCAGTTACACAGAGCCAAGTATTTGTTAGCAAAAAGAATAAAAGAATATAGAAATCATGAAGAAAGAAAATGATGAAATAACCGATCTGTTTCGCACTCGTCTCGCTGATGCCGGGATGACTGTTCGGGATGGCTTTTGGGAAGAGCTTTCGCAGGATATCCCTGTGGCTTGCCAGCATCGCCGTCGGTTGATATTCTTCCGCGTGGCAGCGGCAGCATCTGTGTTGCTGGTATTGGCTGCCTCCTCAGCTACTTTCTGGTATCTTTCTCCGAAAGAAGAGATGGAGGAGGCGTTTACCAAAATCGTGGTGGCGAACAGCGGAAGAATGGATGGAGATGGTGTACGCGCTAATCAGTTGCCGACGGCAATGGAACCTGTATTGCCGAAACCGGCACCTAAATCATTCGGATTATTATCGCAGTATCCTGAGGAGGGAGACTCGGTTTCCATTTCCTTCTCCATGTCATTCTCTTTCTCGGCAACTACCACCACGGGAAATGGCAACCGATACGGCAACCAAGGTCACAACGGTTATTGGCAGGCGAATAATGGTAACACAGAACCATCCGCCGTACAAGAAGAAAAATACACTACCGATGCACCTGCTCCGGTGGAAAATATGAAAAAACATCGCTGGGCTCTGAAAGCACAGATGGGGACGGCACTTCCGGCAGAGGATGGTGCTTACAAGATGCCGATCTCCGCAGGAGTCACTGTAGAGCGAAAGCTGAATGACTATCTGGGAATAGAGACCGGACTGGTCTATTCCAATTTGCGTTCGGAAGGACAGCATCTGCATTATCTGGGCATCCCGCTGAAAGCGAACATTACCTTGATGGATACAAAGAAAATCGACCTCTACGCTACGGTAGGCGGAGTGGCGGACAAATGTATAGCCGGTGCGCCGGACAACAGTTTTAAAGAAGAACCTATCCAACTGGCAGTTACTGCCGGTATCGGAATCACTTACAAAATTAATGACCGATTGGCGGTTTTTGCCGAGCCGGGTGTTTCCCATCATTTCAAGACGGATTCGAAACTGGCTACGGTACGCACGAAACGGCCGACTAATTTTAATTTACTTTGCGGACTTCGCATGACGTATTAATCCTTATGAAAATGAAAAAAACACTTATGATGCTGTGGATGGCTGTTAGCCTGATGGTATCCCTGGTGGGATGCAGCAGCGAAGAAATGGACTATGAGAATCCCGATGTAACCGTTTTTGTGAAACAGCTGAAAGCGGGTACCTATAATATGAAGAATGAAAAAGGGGTCGTGGAAGTTCCTCATTTCACTGAAGAGGACATTCCCGAACTATTGAAATATGCGGAAGATTTGACTATTATTCCTTCTTTCCCGTCAGTCTACAATACGAATAACGGTAAAATCCGTTTAGGTGAATGTATGCTTTGGGTGATAGAATCGATCCGTCAGGGAACAGCCCCGTCGTTAGGTTGCAGGATGGTACTGGCGAATGCCGAAAATTACGAAGCCATCTATTTCCTGACCGACGACGAAGTGCTCGACGCGGCAGCCTGCTATCGTCGATGGTGGGAAGGGCGGAAATATCCGAAGACGACCTGGACGATTGATCCGTGCTACGACGAGCCGCTTTGTGGCTCAGGATACCGATGGTGGTAAAAAAAGAAAAATCCTTCGGGGCATAAAAACTAAAAAACATGAGGCAACGTTTATTTGTATCAGCAGTCTTTGTACTGCTGACAGGGGCGTGCTATGCCCAATGGACGAAGGAAGATTCTCTGCGATTGAAGAAATCACTGAAGGAGGGCGAAGAGCTGAAGCTGAATAAGGAAGCCGTCAGACAGATTGATTTGAATGCAGGAGCAGCCAATCCGCGTGTGTATGAGGAGAAACGATGGATGCGTTTTGATGAGTCGCTTCCGCGTGTGATTTCTCCTTCTGCTGTGGTCGAATCGGATACTTTGTACGATAAACGGAGGATAACAGGTGGGAAACTTCCTCTTCAAATGCTTGAAGTGTACAAGCCTGTTTATGCTCACTTGCCATTGGATACATTGAAAATTGCGATGGAGTTTAAGCTCCCTCCCCCCGAAGGAATATCTTTAGGGAATGGAGTAAGAGTGAACGGAGGTACGTTTAGCGGTTTGGATTTACTGCAGGTCTTTACGAGAGAGTTCTGGCAGTTCAGGAAGAAACGAATGCGCACACGTACGATGGGGGTACTTGAGGAATATAGAAAACAGAGGTAGAAAGATGAGTGAATTGATAAAACGTTTGATAACAGCTATGACACTGTGCCTGACAGCTTTGCTGGTACATGCGCAGGAATGGACGAAGGAGGATTCCTTGCGTCTGAGAAAGTTGCTGGACAGTGATCAGGAGCTGAATTTGAATCAGGATGCAGTCAGGCTGATTGATTTCGGCAGCGCTGTCGGTACTCCCCGCATGTCGGTGGAAAAGAAGTGGATGCTGCCCGATGAGTCGCTTCCCGAAGCATTGCCTAAACCGAAAGTGGTATTGAGTCTGATGCCCTATAAGGCAAATACTCCTTATAATTGGGACCCCGTTTTTCAGAAGAAAATAAGAATGGATAAGAATACCTGGCGTGGAGATCCGCATTACGAAATGCGTCATCAAAGGTCGTACAGCAACTGGGCGCGTAATCCGATGGCGGGAGGAGTCCGCAAATCATTGGAGGAGATACGGGCGAGCGGGGTACGTTTCCGTCAGTTGAGCGAGCGGGCGAATGGAATGATGGTTAATTCGGTAGTGATGGATAGCCCGATTCCTTTGTTTGGAGGCAGCGGCGTGTACATCAATGGAGGAACTATCGGAGGACTTGATCTGATGGCGGTTTTCACCAAAAACTTCTGGGATAAAAAAGGAAAAGAACGTCGGGAGCGTACGTTGGAAGTGTTGAGAACCTATGGGGATTCGACGACTGTACTGATCAATCGCCCCATTGAACAGATTGCCCGCTGAAACTGTTTTATTAAATATGGACATGTCTCATGTTTCATGTTATCAGATTAGCACATTGAAAAACGATTAATTTATGAACAGAATTACTTCTCTTTTCGGTATTCAGTATCCTATTATTCAAGGTGGCATGGTGTGGTGTAGCGGATGGCGTCTGGCTTCCGCAGTAAGTAATGCGGGAGGATTGGGACTGCTTGGCGCAGGCTCTATGCATCCGGAGACTCTTCGTGAACATATCCGGAAATGCCGTGCGGCTACAGACCGTCCCTTTGGAGTCAATATTCCCTTGATGTATCCTCAGATTGAAGAAATCATGGCGATTGTTGCCGAAGAGGGCGTCAAGATCGTTTTCACTTCTGCCGGAAATCCTAAAGCATGGACCGGATGGCTACACGAACGTGGTATTATCGTAGCTCATGTCGTTTCCTCTTCCCGTTTCGCGATGAAGTGTGAAGAGGCGGGAGTAGATGCGGTAGTCGCTGAAGGTTTCGAAGCCGGCGGACATAACGGGCGTGAGGAAACTGCCACTTTCTGCTTGATTCCTGCGGTACGCAATGCGACCACTTTGCCTTTGATCGCTGCAGGAGGTATCGGTACGGGAGAAGGTATCTTTGCTGCCATGGTGCTGGGAGCAGAAGGGGTACAAATCGGTACTCGTTTTGCGTTGACGGATGAAAGTTCAGCCAGCCCGGTCTTCAAAGAATATTGTCTGGGTTTGGGAGAAGGAGATACTAAATTATTATTGAAGAAACTGGCTCCGACACGTTTGGTACGGAATAATTTCCGGGATGCTGTGGAGAGGGCTGAGGATGGCGGTGCTTCTGCCGAAGAATTGCGGACTCTTCTTGGGAGAGGTCGTGCGAAGAAAGGTATCTTTGAAGGGGATCTGGAAGAAGGTGAACTGGAGATAGGGCAGGTGTCGGCTATTGTTTCCCGTCAGCAGTCAGTAGCGGAAGTCATGAATGAATTGGTGGAGGCTATGCAGCGGGCAGCGGAGAAGAAATATTGGTAAAAAAACAAGTTCCGAAGTAGTGGGTTTGGAAAAACCTGACTACTTCAGAACTTTACTACTTCAGAAAGTTGGCTGATTAATCAGTTTATAGGTTCATATTTCAGGTCGAATACATCCGCTACAGCTTTATATACCACTTTTCCTTCCACTACATTCAAACCGAGTGCTAGTGCCGGGTCGTCTTTACAAGCTTTTTTCCATCCTTTATTTGCTAAAGCAATGACATAAGGGAGAGTAGCATTGGTCAAAGCCAGCGTAGAAGTATAAGGTACAGCTCCCGGGATATTGGCTACGGCATAATGAACGATACCGTCTATCACATAGGTAGGCGCACTGTGGGTCGTGGGATGTGACGTTTCGAAACATCCTCCCTGATCTATTGCTACATCCACAAGTACCGTACCGGGCTGCATCATTGCAAGCATATTTCGGGTAATCAGATGAGGCGCTTTATCCCCCGGAATCAGCACGGAACCGATGACCAGATCAACATCCGGCAATTCCTTTTTTATCCTTAATTCGGATGCGTACAGCGTCTTGACATTTTTCGGTAATGTCTCGCTAAGATAGCGCAGGCGTGACAGATTAATATCTGCAACTGTAACATCCGCACCCATTCCCGCAGCCATCTGCGCTGCATTACTTCCGACAATACCGCCTCCGAGAATCAATACTTTGGCAGGCTTCACACCGGGGACTCCTCCCAGAAGGATACCTTTTCCTCCTTGCGGCTTTTCCAAAAAGCGTGCTCCTTCCTGAATGGACATGCGTCCGGCTACCTCACTCATAGGGATAAGCAGGGGTAAAGAATGGTCTTCCTTTTCTACCGTTTCGTATGCCAGACAGATCGACTTATTGTCAATCATGGCAAGAGTCAGTTCCTTATCGGAAGCAAAATGGAAGTAAGTGAACAATAACTGTCCTTTTCTGATCAGATGGTATTCGGGCGCGATAGGCTCTTTAACCTTTACAATCATATCTGCTGTGGCATAGACATCCTCTATTGTCGGAAGCACCTGTGCACCGACAGACAGATATGCTTCATCCGGAAAACCACTATTGATACCTGCCGTATGCTGGATATATACTTGGTGACCTTGCTTCACAACTTCGGCAACTCCGGAAGGTGTCATGCCTACCCGATTCTCGTTGTTCTTGATTTCTTTGGGTACTCCGATGATCATATTGTTATATATTAAAGGTTTAACATGGACCAATGTACGAAAAATCCCCTTACGTTGTTATTCGCAAGGGGATGTTTAAGAACAGAATGCTTATATATAATTCGGTCAATTTAATAAACCCGGGTTTGCAGCAATAGCACTTTGTGGAATGCGTAGTGTATAGCGTGAATCATCTTGTTCTAATAGATAAGCTTGTCCGTTCAATATTTTTTCAATTCGTGGACGGGTGGTACGACGTAGATCGAACCAACGATGACCTTCGAAAGCAAGTTCAAGAGCCCGTTCTTCCAGAATTTCTTTAATTAAATCTGCTTGATTCATAGCGTCCACAGCTTTTTTCTTTTCTGCATAACCTTCCGGAGTGTATCGCTTTTCCATCAATTGTAGCAGGCGGGTACGAGCTTCGGGCAATTTATTCATTTGTGCAGCTGCTTCGGCAGCGTTCAAATAAATTTCTCCTGTACGGAAAGTACAGTTATGCTCTGCTTTTCCGCTTTTTTTCGAGATGTACTTATCTCCACTTAAACTATAGTATTTTTTCTGGCGGAGATCCTTATTTGCATCATATTTTTCCATGAACGCAGGTATCAATATGGATGCTGAAGTAACGTCATCATTGAAAAACTCATAAGCAGTAATCATCTCTGCTGATGTATAATTATTGGGAAGTTTGGCTTCCGGATCATTGAGATCTTCTAATGTGGATTTTTGAACTAATATGCGTTCTGCCGCATCATAGGCTTCTTTCCAGTTTCCCATGTACAGGCGTACACGTGATTCCATTGCATCCACAGATAGGGTGGAGAAGCGGTAAGCATATACGGCTTCCCATTCTTTTTGATGCATTAAGCCGCGGGCCGATTCTATGTCGGATAGAATAGCAGTATAGACCTCTTTTACGGTGTTTCGTGGCAGTACCACTTCTAGATCAAGGTCCCATTTTATGGGAATGGATTTGGTCTCTAGTGCTCCCTCTTTAGTATAGGGTTGTCCATATAGGTTAGCAAGAATAAAGTGCATGTAACCTCTTAATAAATAAGCTTCTCCAACGAGTTGATCAATGTCTTCCTGACTGCCTTCTTTTATATTTTCTTTATTTGCTATTATAGCATTTGCATAATAAATCACACTATAATATACTGCCCAGCCAAATTCTCGGGTTCCATCTTTGGGACTCATATCATTCCACTTTTCAATTTCTGAGTAGAAATTTTGAGAATTACTGTTATCTGTTACCATAGCTATGTCTGTGCGAAATTCAGTGACGGATTTGTCGATGAGTTTTAGTCCGTAAGCAGTAGTCAGTAAAGCACGATATTCTGTTAGTGTAGTAGGGATTACTTGTCCTACAGGTTGAATATCCAGGTAGCTGTCACATGAAGATAGCAGGATGCTTCCTATGACAACCATTATGAAATATATTTTTTTGATCATATATATTTTTCTTGTTTAAAAGTTAAGACTTAGATTGAAAGTAACTGATTTAGGAACAGGTGTTGAATAAAGATTGCTCATTGACTCCGGATCCATGTAGTTTTTGTAACTGGAACCAAAAACAAAGAGATTTCGTGCTTCCAAACCTACAGTTGCTCCACTGATGCTCAGTTTATGCAGCCACTCGGAAGGAAAATGATAGGCCAGGCGTATGTTCTGTAAACGTATGTAACTTAACTTTTTGACCCATATATCCAGCGATTTGTAGAGATCTCTCCGAGTGCTGAATAAATAATAGTCAGCCGGATTAGTATTTAGGCTAGTTAATGCAGGAAACTTTCCGCTTTTATTTTCTGGTGTCCATCTATCTAATATATCCCTATTCATATTGCGTCCCGGATCGGGATCTGCTATGTAATAAGTAGGATCTGTTTTTACATGTGCACCTAAGTTATAAGAGAAATTTAAGTTCAGTTCCCAGTTACGGTAATTAAATGTATTCATGAATCCTCCGGTGTAGGGAGCATCGGACGTTCCGGCATAACTATAAAAACCTCTCTCTGTTTCTTTATCTACGCCAATACTGTATTCTCCGTCTAAATTGCCTTTGTCTGCCATTTGGAATAGTTCCTCAATAGTGACAGCTTCTCCATCTTTATTTTCAATGTATATCTGTCCTGTCTCTGATTTTATCCCTTTGGTTTTTAGGGTGAAAATAGCGCCAACCGGATATCCTTCCAGACTTGGAGTTACTTGATCCTTTTCAGTCATCACTTTCAAAACTTTATTTTGGTTGTATGCAAAGTTAAATGAAGTATACCATGAGAAATCTTTAGTTGCAATGTTACGTGTCTGCAAGTTTATTTCGATACCTTGATTCTTCATACTTGCCCAGTTGACAGCCATACTGGTAAATCCATTTTCCAATGGTAGCATTTTGTTACCAATGAGATCGGTGCCTTTTCTGTAATAATAGTCTACACTTAGGTTGATAGCCTGATTAAATACAGAGAAATCTATTCCGGTATTATAAGAAGCTGTTTTTTCCCAGCGTAATTTACTGTTCGGAGCACTATTGATAGTGATGCTCTCTTCATTTGAACCGGGCAAGATACTTATATTGCCATAAGTACCAACGATAAAGGGTGAAGTGTTTTTGTCAATGTTCCCTTGTAAACCATAAGACAAACGGAGAGCAAGGTTATCAATCCATTTGAACTGATTAATTAACGGTTCGTTTGAGATACGCCACAGTCCACTGACTGAGTAAATAGGTAAATAACGATATTTTTTATCTACACCGAAGAGATCAGAGCCATCCATGCGGACGCTACCTCCCAGAGTATAGCGATCCATCAGTGTGTAAGAACCATTGGCGTAGAAAGACGCAAAAGCATTTTCCTTAAAACTTTTGGTCTTTAATTTCCATTCATTGGCTTGTTTGGAATCTCTGAATTCTAGGTTTTTGAACGTTAATGTTTTTGGGTCATATCCATATCCGGTAGATGCTTGATTTTCGTACCAATTTTTACGGATTTCTGATCCCGCCATTATTTGTATATTGTGGATGTCATTGAATGTGTTCTTGTATTCACCCTGAACTTTCCATGTAATTTGGGAAGTCGTAGAATTGGTCGATTTGAGCATCCCGCCTTCCGGTATGAGATATATACGGTCGTTTCCTTTGTAATATGCAGAGTTTTCACGTTGGTTACGCAGATTGAAACTGTTAGTACCGGCATATTCTTCCCGGGATAGTTGATCCCATTGTACACCGACTTGTGAAGTAACTTTCCACTGGTCGTTAAAGCGAAGTTCTATATCGAAAATACTATTAATAGCGGTAGTAACTGATTTATTACTGGTATTTTCACGTTCTTCCAGAATATTATATCCTTGTAAAAGATCGGGTATGCTACCTGTTACGACATCGTAATCATACAGGTAATTGTTATTATTGTCGAATGGTTCGAAATAAGGATTGGCAATACGGGAATAATAGACAGGGTTAGTAAGCCCATAGGTATCTGTCAGAAAAGTGGTGTTTTTACGTCTATTTGCAAAAATAGAAACACCTACTTTCAGTAATTTATTGATTTGATAAGAAGTTTTGCTCGTCAGATTAAAACGACTTAAGCTTACTCCCGGAATATTCCCGTTTTCGAGAGTGTAGCCAAGGGAGTTATAATAAGTCACCTTTTCGCTACCTCCGGAAATGCTGATATTATATTCTTGAGTAATGGCATCTCTGAATAGTATATCATTCCAATCAGTATTAATACTTTTTAAACGGTTGATTGCGTTTTGAGCTTCAGGAGTAAGCCCTTCCCAGCCTTTCTCCCGATAAATATCCATTAGATTGTATTGTTTTAATATAGCCGCTACTCCTCCTTTTTCTGAATATACAGGTATCGGATAAAATCCCCATTTATTGAAAGGTGCTTCTTTCATCATTTGAAGTTCCAAGTTTACTTTTTCCTCAGAATTTAGGAGATTAAGGCGGGAGGTCTCCAAATTAGGAGTATAGGTTAATTTTGTATTAAAATTGACAACAGGCTTTCCTGTTCTACCTCTTTTTGTAGTAACTACAATTACACCATTAGCAGCGCGAGCACCATAAATGGCGGTTGCTGCTGCATCTTTCAGTATGGTAATGCTTTCGATATCGTTTGGACTTAATCCGGCGATTGATGATTGACCGATGTTGACAATATCATTGTCAGAAGATTTATTGTCCATTTTGGGAATATCTGTTCCTTCCAGAGGAATTCCATCCAGTACCCACAATGGGTCTTGTGTTCCGTTCATTGATGCAGTACCACGAATACGAATTTTGGCAGGTGATCCTGGTGCACCGGAAGTGTTTGTTACGGATACACCGGCTATTTGACCTGTCAGCGCCTGGTCAATACTTTTTGCAGCACCTACCATAGCATCCGAAACTTCAACTTTAGAGATCGCAGCTGTTAATTTTCTACGTTCTAGGGTTTGATATCCTGTTACAACTACATCTCCCAATGTATGTGCTGAAGTTTGAAGTACGATTCGGTAGCTTTTTTTGTCGCCCTGAAGAACTATAACTTGTTCTTCAAATCCGATGTAGCTACAATGAATACGGGTTACTTTATCCGGAACGGAAAGAGAGAATTTACCATCGATATCTGTAATAGTACCTAGCGATGTCTGGGATGCTCCTGCCTTTTTCAGTTCATCCGTATGAACGTAGACCGAAGCACCAATCAACGGTTCGTTATCTTCACCGGAGATTACTACCCCGGTGATAGTACGATTAGCCGCACTGGCCATTGCCAGTGCGTTAACAAGGAAGCATATAATAATGCAAAGATGTTTTTTATTCATTAATTGTAAATAAACGTAAGTGATTGAATCGAATTATTTAATACCTAAAGCTGTATTGATACGTAAAATCATATCTTCGTAATGATAACGTGTTGCTGTATCAGACGTTCCGAGGCGGCTCTGCAATAATTTCTTAATCCGCAGTAACTCTCCGCGTTTCACGGATATTGCATCCGAGATACGATTCAGTTGGCTGCCGTAGAAGTTGAGAACTCGGTGAGCTCCCATTTTATCTTCCTGTCGGAGCGAACGTTGTTCGGCCGCATAGCAGCTGCAGAAAGGAGTGGCATGATCGAGCAAGAAATGATCGTCTGCAATCTTTTTATTGATTTTCACAGCTTCGGGCTCTGCGGCAGCTGTGAGTAATGCATCCAGAAAGTTTTTTTGCAAAGAGCGTTCCAGCACATTGGGAATACCTCCTCGTTCGGTAATGCCGAAAATATTCTTGTGGAGTCCGTCCATTAGTTCCACTACGGTAAACGCTTTTTTTCCATTGACTGATTCATTTTCAATCATACGCATCAGACGGGTGTTGCCAAGCAAGTCCCAAAGGATGTAGGCTTGTGCATTCTTCAGTATCTGCGTCGGGGCGTTTTCTTGTTGTCCAACCGGGGTGTTACGGAGCAAATAGGTATATTTTCCTACTTCCGTATCGAACAACCATTTAGGATAAGTCAGTACTTCATCTGTCAGAAACTTCAAGGAAGCCTGTTGCTTCTCTTTCTCAACGAATGTGTAGGTCTGTACACCATCTCCTATGACTGTATTTTCGATATAGATGCCACCAATGTTGGCCAGTACGTGATACAGATAGTTGTTCCATTGATTGATAATTGCGTAATAGAGGCGTGAGGCTTCTTCGTAAGTCTGCCCTTTTTCTCCGGTAGTAGTCCATTGAAGGATTTGCGGAACGATGCGTTTCAGGTTGTCAATGCCAAGTAAGGAAGAACGTACGGGATCATCGCCTAAATCTTCATTCTGTGCACGTGGATCAACGGCATCACGTACATCCTGTGCTTCACTATATTTATAAAGACGGTCGGTATGCTTGCTCAGGAAATCAAATAAGATATCTTTTTCTTCTTCCGGGCTATTCTTTCCGTACCAGCGATATCCATATTCGATGGCAAAGATATCGTAAGGACCGATATGCGGGGAAAGAACCTTCACGCCATCTCCCGGTTGGGCTATGTAGTTGAAGCGGGCATAGTCCATAATAGAAGAAGCGGTGGAATTTAATCGGGAAGTGAACGTTGCGGAACGTAAGGAATCAGTTGGGAACGCTGCCGATCCCATCATGTTGTGACGCAATCCCAAAGAGTGCCCTACCTCGTGGCAGGCAACAAAGCGGATAGCATCACCCAATAGTGAATCCGGCAACTGCACGCTGCGTGCTTCCGGGCAAACAGTTCCGGTCTGTACTGTAATCCATTCGCTTACCATAGAGAGCACATTGTGCCACCACATGATGTCTGCTTCCAGAATCTCTCCGGAACGGGGGTCTAACAAAGAAGGTCCCATCGCATTCTTCTTTTCCGAAGCTGCGTAGGTCAGTACGGAATAGTTCACGTCATCCATATCTATTTCCATACTATCGGTAACTTCAATGGCGATGATTGCATTCTTGAATCCGGCTTTTTCAAAAGCGATCTGCCAGTCTTCAATACCTCTTTTTATATATTTGCGCCATTGATAAGGTGTGGAATTGTCGATATAGAATACGATTGGTTTGGCGGGTTCTACCACCTTTCCTTTCAGGTAAGCTTCCCGGTCTTCCGGTTTGGGTTCCATACGCCAACGGGTGATAAACTGCTTCTTATCCGTTCTTTGCTGTGCATCGCTGAAACTCAATAGCGGATTGGTGAAATAACCTATTTTCTGATTATCAAAACGTCCCATCATCGGAGTTTCAGGCAGCAGAAGGATAGAAGAACTGACTTCTACCGTTACATATACGCTTGTTGTTCCTTCCGTCACTTTAGTAGTCAGCTCGGAAGTGGCAACTACATTGTTCGGAAAGGATTTCACGGATAAGATACGTGATAGATTTTTAATAGCCGATGTTCCCAGATTGATATTGGTAAATACATTATTAATGCTGGTTTCCGTACCATCATAGATGTCGTTGATCTTGATCACCAATGCTGTAGAGTCCTGATTGACAGCCTCTATCTTGAATGCGGCAATAAGCGGTGATATAAAATTGTCCTTAACCGAACGGAAAATAGCATCCGTCTGAGGAGCCAGAGGTAACGGGCGTTGTTGGCGGAACATCAGTTTCCCGGTTGCTTTGTCCCATTCCATGCAAATCATTTGATTTTCATAATTTACACCCCGGTTTACTCCAGCATCGTTCAATTCAGCCGGTACTCGTTGTAACTTGTTGACAACAAGTAAATCGCGCCCTAGCAATGATGTGGGAACCTCAAAATAATAATCGTTCTTTTTTTGATAAACGGCAAACATCCCTTTTTTAACACTGCTGCCTTCCACTAATTTCTCGTAGTCGCTTTTTACTCTCTCTTCTTCTGAATTTTTTTTCTTTTTCTTTTTGAACCAACTCAGATTTTCTGTAGCAGGGGTAGTTGCAAGTGCTGAGTACGCTTCTCCACTCAGCAATATACATGCAATGACCGCTGCCATTACCTTTACATACATTCTCATTAAGTCCTTTTACTTTTAATTATTATTAAAAACAGCCGCAAAAGTAATAATATTAATAATATAATGATTACAGTTTAGTTGCGAATATAATAATAAAAGGAATTATTAACTAGGTTCATCTGCTATCATTCTTCCCGGATATTTCGTAATCTAGTTGGAATAATGTACATTTGCAGGAGTAAAAAAGTGAAGAAGATAATGAAAAGATATATTGCTGCTTTATTATTGGCCTGTTGCGTGGAGGGGTATGCACAGGAAAAAAAGCAGGCTGCCTTTGTGCCACCTTTCGACTTTCCCCTTACATTGAGTGGAAACTTCGGAGAAATTCGTTCCAATCACTTTCATGGCGGATTAGATTTTAAGACGGGAGGAACAATCGGCAAACCGGTTCGGGCACTTGCTGACGGGTATATCTCACGTATACGTGTCACCAATGGTTCGGGGTATGTGCTTGACGTCTGCTATCACAACGGCTATTCCACTATCAACCGCCATTTGAGCGCTTTTCTGTCTCCCATTGCCGAAAGGGTAAAGAAACTTCAATATGAAAATGAGAACTGGGAAGTAGAAATCATCCCCGAACCCGATGAATATCCGGTGAAAGCCGGACAGCGGATTGCGTTGAGCGGGAATACCGGATACTCATTCGGACCACATCTTCATTTGGATGTATTCGAGACGGAGACGGGAGACTATATCGACCCTATACCTTTCTTTAAAAAGAATCTGAAAGATACACGTGCCCCGAAAGCGGATGGTATCATGCTTTTTCCGCAGCTTGGCAAAGGAGTGGTCAGTGGAAGTCAGGAAAATAAAACGATTCTGCCGAACAGTGAACATCCGGTGGAAGCATGGGGGGTAATCGGCACAGGTGTCAAAGCGTATGACTACATGGACGGGGTAAATAATCATTATGGAGTGTATTCCGTAGTGCTTACGGTAGATGGTGCCGAAGTGTTCCGTAGTACCGTAGACCGCTTTTCGCAGGAAGAAAACCGAATGATAAACTCCTGGACGTATGGGCAGTACATGAAATCCTTTATTGATCCCGGAAATACATTACGGTTGTTGAAAGCCTCGAACGATAACCGTGGTTTGGTAACGATTGACGAAGAACGGGATTATCAGTTTCAATATACATTGAAAGATGCTTTTGGCAATACTTCCCGCTATCACTTTACGGTACGTGGCAAGAAACAGCCGGTTGAACCGTTGAATCATCGGGAGAAATATTTCTTTGCCTGGGATAAGACGAATTATCTGCAGGAACCGGGCTTGAGTCTGATTGTTCCGAAAGGGATGCTATATGATAATGTACCTCTTCAATATCAGGTAAAAGCGGATAGCGGAGCGGTTGCATTTACCTATCAGTTGAATGATAAGCCGGTCCCGCTACATGCAAGCTGTGAACTGCGAATCGGATTGCGGCGCAAACCGGTGGCGGACACTACGAAATATTACGTGGCGCGAGTGACCCCTAAAGGGACTAAATACAGCGTAGGAGGGAAGTACGAAGATGGATTTATGAAAGCATCTATTCGTGAACTGGGCACATATACGGTTGCTTTGGACACTGTTCCTCCGGAAATTATACCTGTTAACAAGAACTTGTGGGGACGAAACGGAAAGATTGTCTATCGGCTGAAAGATGAAGGAGCAGGTATCGCTTCCTATCGGGGAACGATTGACGGTGAATATGCACTTTTCGGTCGTCCCAATATTGTAAAGTCTTACTGGGAATGTGTGCTTGACCCGAAACATGTGAAGAAAGGCGGCAAGCATACCGTAGAAATGACTGTCACGGATGCTTGTGGAAATCAGACCGTTTCGAAGGAAACTTTTGTTTGGTAAACTATTAAAATGTATTATATATGAAGAAAAGAATCATTCTATCTGCTGTCCTGTCTTTGGCGGCTCTGGCGAATTCTTTCGCTTGTACGAATCTGATTGTCGGCAAAAATGCCTCGACTGACGGTTCGACTATTGTTTCCTATTCAGCCGATTCGTATGGTCTGTTCGGTGAGCTTTATCATTATCCGGCTGCTACATATCCCAAAGGGACTATGTTGAAAGTCTATGAATGGGATACGGGTAAGTATCTGGGCGAAATCGAACAGGCACGCCAGACTTATAATGTGACTGGCAATATGAATGAATTTCAAGTGACTATCGGTGAAACCACCTTCGGTGGACGTCCGGAACTGGCAGATTCTACCGGAATCATCGACTACGGAAGTCTGATTTATATCGGATTGCAACGTTCACGTTCTGCCCGCGAAGCGATCCGTATCATGACTGACTTGGTACAGCAATATGGCTATTATAGTGGAGGTGAATCGTTTACGATTGCCGATCCGAATGAAATCTGGATTATGGAAATGATCGGTAAGGGACCGGGGGTACGTGGTGCTGTCTGGGTGGCTGTACGTGTACCGGATGATTGTATCTCGGCTCATGCCAATCAATCCCGTATCCATCAGTTTGACATGAACGACAAAGAAAACTGTATCACTTCTCCGGATGTGATTTCCTTCGCTCGCGAGAAAGGTTACTTCAATGGTGTGAACAAGGATTTCAGCTTTGCTGAGGCTTATGCGCCACTTGATTTCGGTGCCCGTCGTTTCTGCGAAGCCCGTGTGTGGAGCTATTTCAATAAATTTACTGATCATGGGAATGACTATCTTCCTTATATAGAAGGAAAGACAGATACTCCGATGCCTCTTTTCGTAAAGCCGAACCGTAAACTTTCCGTACAGGATGTGAAAGATATGATGCGTGACCACTACGAAGGAACACCGCTTGATATTTCCAATGATTTCGGTGCCGGTCCTTATAAAACCCCGTATCGCCTTTCTCCACTGAATTTCAAGGTAGGTGATAAGGAGTATTTTAACGAACGTCCGATTTCGACTCAACAAAGTGGCTTCGTATTTGTTGCACAAATGCGTGCCAACAAGCCGGACCCCATAGGTGGCGTTCTTTGGTTTGGAGTGGATGATGCGAATATGGCCGTATTTACTCCTGTTTATTGCTGTACGACGAAAGCCCCGTTGTGCTATACACGTGTAGATGGCGCAGACTACATCACGTTCTCCTGGAATTCCGCTTTCTGGATTTTCAACTGGGTGTCTAATATGGTCTATCCGCGTTATGATCTGATGATCGGTGACGTGCGTGCAACTCAGAAAGAGATGGAAACGACTTTTAATAATGCGCAGGAAGGTATTGAAGAAATGGCAGCTAAATTGCTGGCAAAAGATAAGAATGCCGCAATCGCTTTCCTGACTAACTATACCAATATGACCGCTCAGAGTACTTTTGATACTTGGAAGCAACTGGGCACTTTCCTGATTGTGAAGTACAACGACGGAGTAGTGAAGCGCGTGAAGGACGGACAGTTTGAAAGGAATTCTATCGGACAGCCTGCCGGTGTCATTCGTCCGGGATATCCGAAGGAGTTTCTGGAGGAATATGTGAAGCAGACAGGAGAGAGATATTTGGTGAAATAGTTGTCAATTATTCATTAAATAACTAGGATTTATAAACTTATTCTTTTACATTTGTGTGCTCAAGACTTGGCATATATTCAAGGATTGACAGAGAATAGAGAAATAATCATTAACCAATAAACAATAATCGAAATGGAAAATCAGGAACTTATCAAGCAGGTCACTGAGAAAGCCGAAAAATGGCTGACCCCGGCTTATGATGCCGAAACTCAGGCTGAAGTGAAACGCATGTTGGAGAACGAAGATAAAACCGAATTGATCGAAGCATTCTACAAAGATCTTGAATTTGGAACGGGTGGTTTGCGTGGTATCATGGGAGTAGGTAGCAACCGCATGAATATCTATACGGTAGGTGCTGCTACACAGGGTCTTTCCAACTATCTGAAGAAGAACTTCAAAGATCTGCCTCAGATTTCTGTAGTGGTTGGTCACGACTGTCGTAACAACAGCCGTCTGTTCGCTGAAACTTCTGCCAACATTTTCTCTGCTAATGGCATCAAAGTATATCTGTTTGATGATATGCGTCCGACTCCGGAAATGTCTTTCGCAATCCGTCACCTCGGTTGCCAGAGCGGTATTATCCTGACTGCTTCTCACAATCCGAAAGAATACAACGGTTACAAAGCATACTGGGATGATGGTGCGCAAGTACTGGCTCCGCACGATGCTGGTATCATTGATGAAGTGAATAATATCGCTTCCGCTGCTGATATCAAGTTCAAGGGGAACCCGGATCTGATTCAGATCATCGGTGAAGATATTGACAAGATTTACCTCGATATGGTGAAGACAGTTTCTATTGATCCGGAAGCTATCGCCCGTCATAAGGATATGAAGATCGTTTATACTCCGATTCACGGTACAGGTATGATGTTGATTCCGCGCGCTTTGAAGATGTGGGGATTCGAAAATGTATTTACTGTTCCCGAACAGATGATCAAAGACGGTAACTTCCCGACAGTAATATCTCCGAATCCGGAAAATGCCGAGGCGCTTTCTATGGCTGTCAATCTGGCTAAAGAAATTGATGCCGACCTTGTGATGGCTTCCGATCCGGATGCCGACCGTGTAGGTATCGCCTGTAAGGACGACAAGGGTGAATGGGTACTGATCAACGGTAACCAGACTTGTATGATGTATCTTTACTATATTCTGACTCAGTACAAACAATTGGGTAAGATCAAGGGTAATGAATTCTGTGTGAAGACTATCGTTACTACCGAACTTATCAAGAAGATTGCTGATAAGAATAACATCGAAATGCTCGACTGCTACACCGGATTTAAATGGATCGCACGTGAAATCCGTCTGCGTGAAGGCAAAAAGAAATATATCGGTGGTGGTGAAGAGAGTTACGGCTTCCTTGCCGAAGACTTCGTACGTGATAAAGATGCCGTATCAGCTTGCTGTCTGATTGCAGAAGTAGCTGCATGGGCAAAAGATAACGGTAAGTCATTGTATCAGTTGTTGCTGGATATCTACGTAGAATATGGATTCTCAAAAGAATTCACAGTGAACGTAGTGAAACCGGGCAAGAGCGGTGCTGAAGAAATCAAAGCTATGATGGAAAACTTCCGCGCTAATCCTCCAAAAGAACTGGGTGGCTCTAAAGTGATTCTGAGCAAAGACTACAAGACGCTGAAACAGACAGATGCTGAAGGTAAGGTGACTGACCTTGATATGCCGGAAACATCTAATGTACTCCAGTACTTCACTGAAGATGGAAGCAAAGTTTCAGTTCGCCCGTCGGGAACAGAACCGAAGATCAAATTCTATATGGAAGTACAAGGAGAAATGGGTTGTCGCAACTGTTTCGCTTCTGCTGATGCTGCTGCAATGGAAAAGATTGAAGCAGTGAAGAAGTCATTAGGTATTTGATTCCGTTCTTCTTCTGATATTTCAGAATAGAGAAACAATAAATAACGCCTCCATAGTCTTCGAGACTATGAAGGCGTTTCTTTTATGTAACCGCCTTTTCATCGGTCTTTCATTTCCTTTGCATTCTTTAAGTTCCCTTGCTAATCCTTCTTATGGAAATCTTGTTCTATCTAAATCATCTCAATTTAAACATGCAGGCTACGAGGATACACGGTTTTGTTGATGCTTTAGAGTGATACGTAACGTTTCATTTTCATAAGTTGTTCGTTTGTAGTTTGTGTGTACTTCGTGGCCTGCTTTCTTCATTATTTCTTAGCTCCCAACCAAGTCCATTTGTGCCAGATGGTTTCCAATGGTCCTTGTTTGTGCTTCGACAGCCACCATTTACAGAACTGTACCTGTAATAGGAACAGAATGATTCCGATAATCAGACTGAGCGTATATCCGCAATAGGGAGCCAGATAAAATCCGAATGGGAAGTAGATGATAGCTCCCATAATAGATTGTGTGATGTAGTTAGTCAGACTCATTTTTCCGTAAAAGCGCAGGTTGGAAACGGTTTTCTGGAACTTAGCCTTCTGATAAAGTAAGATGAAGGAAGCAATCAGTACGATGGTAAATGCGAATTTCTGCCACATATCGAAAGCTGTCCCTACGGTCTGTTGAATCAGGCTGCTGTCACTTTGCATGATCTGCTCTTTCAAAGAGTAAAGCGGAGCGAAACTGATAGCTGCAATGATCAGTGCTTTGGTCCAGAATTTCAGATGAGACTCGGAAGTGACGAACAGTTCTTTGCGTCCGATGTACAGACCGAACAGGAAAAGTCCGGCAGTCTGTAAGAAGCGTCCGGCACCAATGGCCCAGAATAAGCTCGCTTTCTGTCCTAATGTGACGTTGCCAATGAGGAATTCCCAAAAAGTTCCGTTTTTGGTGTAATCTGCCACTTCGCTATACATGGCTCCGACATTCAGATCGGGCAGGGTATAGGCAGGATTGAACAGACTCATTATATAATGGAACCATTCAATAGGCTGTAATGAAAATAAGATAGCAGTGATTAAAATAGCCTTATCGCTCCATTTGCGTACAATAAATAATATGATACCGACAACAACAAACAGAAGCAAAACATCTCCAGCCGGAAAGAAAGCCGCGTTAAGAGTGGCAAAACCGGCAAGTAAAACCAGTCTCCATAAAAAACGGTAGCCGAAATCTTTTCCTTTCAACTGCTGATTATGCGATTGGATATAGAAAGTAAATCCGAAAAGCAAGGCGAATATGGCATAAGATTTTCCGGCAAACAATGAGAATATTGCATTAAACACTCCGGCATCTAAAACGCTAAGCCATTCGGGAGAACTCTCCGGATAAACAGGGAAAATGAAATGTTCCAGATTATGTACCAAGAGGATGGCCATAACTGCAAATCCTCTGAGGGCATCTACTACTTCAATTCGTGGTGTCTTTTTTAATAATTCCATGGGTTTGATTTATGATTGTTTTTTAGTTAGTATTCGTTTTACCCATTTATTGGCGGGCTTTTCGAAATAATAGTAAGAAAGTAAACTAAGTATAATGGTGATACCGAAAATGAGGGGAACACTGATCATCCATGACACCTGCCATTGATAGAGCGCTGCCATTTTCGTATATGTGAGTATAATAAACAAATGTATCAGGTAGAAACTATAGCTGATTTCTCCACCTATTATCAGAAACCGATTGGATAATAGCCGGGATATACCTCCCTTCTGGAAGGCAAAGATGAGTATCATCAGAGAAACAGGTAACCAGTAATAGCAAGAATAACGGTATACTTTAGGTATATCTGCGGCACAAAGATAAAAAAGAAGAAATAAAGCGACGGATGCTACTTCCAAGAATGTTCCCGTGGAAGAAGAAATCTTTTTATTGTGTAATGACTGATAGATCTGATAAAGCAATACTCCTACAAAAAAGTTCGGCAGGCGGGTGATGGGATTGACATACCAATATGCTTTGATTTGTTCGTCGGCAGTCAGATACATACCTGCCAGCATGACCGGAAGACAGATTGAGAGTACAACCAATAGTTTTCGCCTGCTGCTTAAGAAAGGAATCACGAAAGGAAAGCAGAAATAAAATAACTGTTCGCACCCCAAGCTCCATGAAGGACTGTTGAAAGAGAAAAAATAATCGGCAGAGGGGAAGAAGGGCTGTAACAGAAAGGTAGAGGCGACAAAGTGTTTGATCCAGTCCGTCGTATCGCTATATTGAACATATCCTCCTATACATGCGGCAATTAATAGTGTAAGTAGATGCAGGGGATAAATGCGGGCAATACGTGCTACCCAGAACGTGCGTTTAGTAGTCGTTTTTGTCAGCAGTTTTTCCTGATAATTATAGGCAATAATAAACCCGCTGAGGACAAAAAAGAAACTGACTCCGACAAATCCTTCTTTAAAGAAGTGTGCATCGAAACTTGTATCCAGAACATAGCAATGTGCTCCGAATACCATCAAGGCAAAGAATATTCGTAAAGATGTTAATGTGTTGATCACGACGTTTATCTGTTTCTTTTTTGTATTCGGCTGTAAAAGTACAGTTTTTCTGTGATATAAAAATTCACATAGATTAAAAAGAACTCAGGATTCGGAGCGCAGGCGGCTTAAATGTTGTGGAGTCATCCCAAGAAAGGAAGCTATATATCCCAGTTGGGCACGGTGAATTACATCCGGCTGTTCGCGTAGAAGTTGTTCGTAGCGTTCTTTGGCCGGTAGGTATAGTCGGTTTATGTGGTGTATGTCCATGTAGAGCAGACATTCCTGATGGATAATGCGTCCCCAGTTGGCAATTTCGATATTTGTTTCATAAATCTGATTTAATTCATCAATGCGTATGGCATATAGTTCGCAATCTTCCAGTAACTCTACATATTCGTATCCCGGTTGGTTGTGGTATAAGTCTTTCATCGCAAAAGTGATATCGCCTTCGCGTGAGAACCAGATCGTGATTTCTTCACCGTCACGCAGGCAATAGGAGCGGCAAAATCCTTTCTCAATAAAGTAGACGTGACGATCTGATACTCCGCCGTGTATCAGTAAGTGTTTCTTTGGCAATTCCAGCTTTTTCATGTGGCTGAAAAGCATTTCCAGTGAGCTGTCAGATACCGGATAATATCGGCGGATTCCTTTGATGATGTTCTCCATGTCTGTTTATTTGTGGGAGCATTCCAGCCACCAGTCGATCATTTTCCGTGCCAGGCTCAGTTTTCGTGGAAGTTCCGGCAAATTATCTCTTGTATAGAAATCACCGGAGCTTAATTCTTCTTCTTGCAATTTGATTTCTCCTCCGGCATAATCGGCAATGAATCCTACCATTAATCCGCTGGGGTAGGGCCAGGGCTGGTTGCCGAAATAAGTGATGTTCTTCACGTCCAGTCCGGTTTCCTCTTTCACTTCGCGGGCTACACATTCTTCCAGTGTTTCGCCTGTTTCGAGGAATCCGGCTACAAGGCTGTTGAATCTGCCTTTAAAGTTGCGGGCATGAACGAGAAGTATGGAGTCGCCTTTGCGCACTAAAACAAGGACGGCTGTCGAGATAGCCGGATACACTTCACGGCCACAACTCGGACAGCGTTTCATGATGGATTCTTTTTGTTCCATCGGAGTGCCGCAAGCCGAGCAGAACAGACTGTTTCTGTCCCAATGCAGTATTTCGTGGGCTTTGCCTGCTGCCTGGTAATGTCCCAGCGGGAGGTATTCGTAAGAAGCGCGAAGCCCTATCATTGCATATTGTTCTGTCTCTTCAATAGGTTGGGATACGGAATAGGCTTTGCAGTTTCTTCCTTCCAGTGTGGTGATATTGTGTACTGTAGTCTTGTCTTTGATAAGGATAGGAGGAATTTCTCCGCAGGGAATGGCAAATGTACCGTTCCCCTCCTTTTCAAGCAGTAGTTCATCTTTGTAAAAGACAAACCACAGGGATTCAGCTGTTTGATTCATTTTATATTTTTCTATTTTCTTCGCGCTGCGAAGTTATAAAAACTGTATCGATATATGTAGGGTTTACCGGATAAAATATGAATAGATTAACTTAAAAATATACTTTGTTCCACTCCAATCTCTTGAATGAAATAATTATCGTGTGAGATGGCTATCACAGTACCTGCATAGTTTTTGATGGTAGCAGTAATAATTTCGATGCTTTGTATATCCAGGTTATTGGTCGGTTCGTCCAGTATAAACATATCGGGCATATTATTACTGATCATCAGGCAACAAAAGGCAAGTCTCATTTTCTCTCCGCCGCTTAGCTTCCGGCAAGATTTATCCCATTCGGAAGCCGGAAATAAATATCGGTTTAGAATAATCTTTATTTCGTGCTCCGGCAGGTTGCGGCCATTGAAGGCATAGGCTTGTTCCAAAATACTGTTTCGATCATTGATGATCGAATATTCCTGATTCAGATATACATAGGTGAAATTTGCCTGTATGAGCGTGCCTTTCAGTGGTTGGAGTTGTCCGGTTATGATTTTCAGCAGAGTTGTTTTTCCGCTGCCATTGCCTCCTTCTATACGAAGGCGGTCTCCGCTTTTCAACTGAAAGCTGAGAGGGGCTCGCCAAAGTTGTGGCTGATCGGGATGATAACCGAAGTTAATCTCTTTTGCCGTAACCAGTATTTTACCGGTATGAAGTCCGGGACTGTTAAAGTCAGTCTTTAGTGCGGCTGTCGGCGAGAGTGAGCTTCGGAGTTGGTTACGCTCGTCAGTTAACTTCTCGGTTTTTTCCTGATGTGCACCGCTTAGTTTGGCAGTACTCTTTTCCGATTTGCTTTGCAAACCGTTCAGTACAATACGCGGGACACCTTTTTTCAGATTTCTTTTTTCACCACGTACATTTTGTTTATCCCTCCGTTCAGCTGTTTCGCGGGCTACCTTGCGGGCAGTGCGGAGCGCTTTCTCTTTTTCTTCGATGCGTTGTTGCAGGGCTTCTTGCATCAGTGTTTTTTGTTCTTTGTAAAATTCATAGTTTCCACCGTAATAGCTGATCTGATGCTTTTCCAGTTCACATATTTCGGGAAGAAGATTCAGCAGTGTACGGTCATGGCTTACTACCAACAGCGTGGAACGCCATTTTTCCACCCAGTCATACAGACGTTGTCTGCCTGACGAATCGAGATGATTGGTCGGTTCATCCATCAGTATGACAGACGGATTATGAATGTCCATACCTGCGAGGAATACACGTGTCTTTTCTCCTCCGCTGAGCAGATTCATCGGGTAGGATAGTGGGAATTGGCCCAATCCCCACGAATCGAGGGCGGCGACGGAACGTTCTTCTATATTCCAGTCGTCGTTCAATATGCTGAAATTTTCTATTGAGGCATCTCCCGCAAGGATAGCATGTAGTGCTTTCTGCTTATGGTCTATCTGTAAGGCTTGCGCGATGGTCAACGAATCATATTGCCCGAAATGTTGGGGAATATAATAGAGGTCGTCCGGTCGGACGATGACGCCGGAAGAGGGTGTTAATTGTCCGGCAATAATTTGCAGCAGGGTAGATTTGCCACAGCCGTTATTGCCGACTAATCCTAACTTCTGCCCTTTACTGATGGCAAAGTTAAGGTCACTGAATAATACTTCTTTATCCGGATGGATATAGCTGATTTGTTGAATACTAATAGGCATGATGGTCTATTGGGTTTGAGGTTGAAAACTGGGTGAGGATAATCACGGGGCAGGGGAACGACAAACACAATACTGGCTAAACAACACGAATTTCGTGATGCTTAACGATAAAGAAAAAGCATAGATGAAAAGTGATGTTTACTAGAAGTGTTGTCTTACTTAGAAATTCTCATTGTGGTAAGTATATAGTTTAACTTGGGCGCAAAGATAGTACTTTCTTTTATAATATTGTTGGGTTTTGGCTGGAAAAATGGATTCTTTGAACTAATTCAGAATATGGAATAAAAAAATGAAGAGCAGAGACTACAATTAAAAAATGTCCCGCTCTTCATTTTCACTACCTACTTTATTAACTTATTACATCTTTTCCACTCGAAAATCAAACCATAATTTCATTTTAAAACCGTCATCCCCTTTTTTAATGCGAATACTGCTTGGCTGACTGTGGGGACCAAGTTCAGGAATGGATTTTCCGGAACGCATGGCGGGAATATCATAAAGAAAAGAGATGTCACCTTCCGGGAATTCCCACATTGTGTTTTCACCATTACGTCGATGGACAGGTTCCAGCGGAGTAAATACACGGAAGAACAAGCCATCACTTTCAGAGTAAACAGTGAAAGGTACGCGATCTGATTCTAATGTTGCCCAATAAACATTGGCATGATAACCTTTGAATTCCGGATAGATTAAATGATCAAAACTTTCACCGGTTATGGTATTATTGTATTCTTTCTCCCAAATGCCATAATTGGTACCTTTTATACGATTCTTCCATACACGGTAAGGGCCACGTCCCATCCATTTCATGCCTTTCACTTCTTTTTCCGGAAAAGAGAAAGTGAGCCCGAGATTATATATTTTCTTATCAAAGAAGGCTCCCTCAAAACCATGACCTTTAGGATCATTCAGCAGTACAGCTTCCATACCTAATAATCCGTCTCCGGACATACGCCAGACAATTGAATCTATTCCTCCTTCATATTTGGCAATGTAACAGGCGTCATTACCTTGCATGTACTCATAGCCTTCTTTAAAATTAGCTTTCATACCGACAGGTAATGGACCGTTATTTAACGGGATGATTTCATCCTTCTGTTTTATTTCGATAAGTATCCCATTTCTAAAGGTGGCAGAGATACCATTAGCAAACAAAGTGACCTCTCCATTCTGCTTTTTAATACTTGCGGATGAAGTACTAATATGTTTATTATATTGCATTGCAAAATATTCATTGGCATATTTAATTGGCCAAGTCCAATTGCAGATAGAATGCCCCTGTTTATCATAAGCTTCCAGTTCCAGCACATCCCCTTGGAAAAAAATAGCAGGTAATTTCATATGTACCTTGCCGGTTTCACCCGGAGCAATATCCGGAAGGGGCACTGTACCTTCGGAAAGCAGCGTTTGTGTCCCCTTCTTTAAAGGTGATGAAAGGGAATAGACTCGATATTTCATACTGCACTCTTTCAGATTCGTAAAAAGATAGTTGTTACTTATCATGAAATCTCCTTTAAAAGATGGGGTGATAAAGAGGTTCTGGAATTGTATAGGTGCCCAGACTTCACGGACGGTATAAAAACTTCCTTCTTTTTCCCGTCTGGGGCCTACAATGCCATCCGGACCGTTAGGACCATCCGAGTCCAGACGCCCTCCTTGGTCGGTCCTTTTAACGGCTTCATCAACGTATGTCCATAAAAATCCTCCTGCAAATAAGGGATTAGACTTATAGCTATCCCAAAAATCATCCAGGCCGGCTCCTTGTCCGCGATCATAAAGTCCATGTAGAAATTCGGTAGGCATAAATACATTATATCCGTTTGCCAAGCGGTAAGGACCTGTTTGATAAGCTGGATAGTGATGAGTATCAAGCCCGTTGAAATCAGCCCACGGATGGATGACATGACGTTTCTGCGGATCATAATCTGCAAAGTGGGCATCTATATTTTTATTCCATCCTCCTTCGTTTCCATTACTCCACATAAAGATACAGGGATGGTTTACATCACGGTTTATCATCTCAGACAGTAATTTTAATCCTGTTTCCGTGTCATAGCTATTCTGCCAGCCGGCAAGTTCGTTCAGATAGAATATACCAAGCGAGTCACATATTTCCAGGAAATGTTTGTCGGGAGGATAATGAGAACGTACGGCATTCATATTCATTTCTTTAATTAATAAGGCATCTTGCAGGCTGAGTTCACGGTTTGTTGTACGTCCGCCATCAGGATGAAAACTATGACGGTTGGTTCCCTTTACTATAATTTTGGTTCCATTGACATAAATGCCGTCCTTGGGGCGGAACTCAATGGTACGGAATCCGATACGCTCTTCATGGATGTGGACAATTTGCTTCTGAGGATTGATAAGTTCCAGCTTTAAAGTGTAAAGATTGGGGTTTTCACAGTCCCATGTCTGAATGCCTTTCCATTCTGTAGTTATAGTTTGTATCTCATCACTGTTCAGTGAAATGATTTGCCTGCCAATACTTGTCTTACTATCTACAGGAGTAATTGTTGCCGCTACTGAATAGTCTTGGGAAATATTTTTCAGATGTAGCTCTGTTGCTAGTTTTCCATTTGCCATCGCGTTTACTGCGATGCGTTCGATATGTGTTTTGGGCATGGCTTTGAGGTATACGGGCCGATAAATACCGCCATAGAGCCACCAGTCTGCACGTCGTTCGGCGGCATTCACTGATTTATTGGCAGATTCTTTCCATACCTTTACTTCCAGATTATTCTTTTTTCCAAAATTTAGTTTATCTGTTATGTCATAGCTAAAACGATAGAAACCGCCTTGGTGAATGTCGCCTGCCGGTATGTCGTTTATTTTCACTTCAGTATCTGTCATTACTCCTTCAAAAACAATACTGACTTGCATATCTTTCCATTTAGCGGGTACCTTGAACTGATATCGGTATAGCCCGGTTTCATCGCTGGGGTTAGCTCCCTTATTCAAATAGAAACGTCCGTAAGTGTATTCGCCAAACCCTTGTAATTCCCATTGCGAAGGGACCTCTATCTTGCTCCATTTGCCACTGTTCATGCCTGCGGAACAATAAAACTCCCATGTCTTTGTGTCTTGATATCCGCTTCCCGACAGATATTGGATTTCCGTAGTCTGTGCATTTACAGCTAAGGAGAATAAACAACTTAAGATTATAAAAATAAATGTTTTCATATAGGTTCATTCTTTAATATTGATAGGTTGGTTCTATAGGGAATACATAAAACTGTCTTTCCGGTTTGAAATCAATCATCCATTGGTCTATTAATACATGATTGTCTAAAGCAGTAATGGATAGAGTGTGCATTCCTTTTGTCAGTCTGTGCTTGGTATTTCTTACTGCTTGTCCGCGAAGAACATTCTGCTTCCAGGATTCGGTACGAAAACCTTCTTTAAAGGAACATATCTGAGGCGTTTCACCATCTATGCTGACACTAAAGCGAATATCTCCTTTATCGTTCGGCTGTGTCGGGATGACGGCTGTACGCAGAATAGCCTCTCCTTCCCATGCACTTTCAAAATCAAAGGTGATTGTCTTTCCTTTTGGTAGGGATACAGCGTTCATGCTGTGTCCCAATGACTGAATGACGATCACCCCGTCTGTTGCTTTGGTATAGTTGCAAGCATTGGCAACAATACATTTGTCTTTTGATACCTCTTTCAGGGGGAGCGACTTGGTACTTTCAGGAAAAGTATATTGCTCAATTTCCTGATCAGTTAACCATATAGGGAGGGTAGGCGGATAAAATACGTATAAATCACGTGGATTGTAACACATGGAATATTTCCATTTACCACCGGCTAATTTATGATTATAATAATCTGTCAAGTCACGAATTTCCTGATAGGCTTTGATACTTTTTGCACAAGCATTCATCAATTGGCTTTCACGAGTCCACAAGTTAGTATCACAACTTCCCGGAAAAATGCAGCGCGCCCTTTGTGCTTCCAGCATTTTAGTACTCATAGCTGCTGCACCGAATACAGGATATTTAATTTGTGCAAAGAAAGCGTCTTTTCTCTCTTGAGGAATGATCGGTTCTACTTCGGACAGGATTCTTTTTATTGACTCATAAGATTCCAGATAACGGTCTAGTTCTCCACCGAATTCAGTGAGACTGAAATCTGTGTTTTTGATTGGAGACCATCCTTTTATATATTTCTTTTTATCTAGTTCTACTTGGTTCCAGCCCATAAACTCCGGCTTGCGGATACCGCACAGACGATAAAATTCCAGCATGGCCGGCAATAACTTTTCTCCCGCTTCTGTACCGAATTCGCGGCAAAGCCAATTTTTCTGATGCTGTACGAGGGTAGAGGGAGATACAGAGTTGATGTCCCATGCCATATCCAGAAAAAGCTCCAGGTCATAGGCTGCAGGTTTTAAATCATGCACATTGACAATCCACAGACGACGGGCATTGCAATCATAGGCTTGTTTCATTTCACTATAGACCAACCCCGGTTGGGTAGTGCATAGCCACATATAGTCATGCGGACGTCCCCAATAGCTGAGATGATAATATACACCGGCACCTCCGCTGCGTTTTTGCTGTTCCTGGTCACTCAGACGAGTCATGTAGCCATAATTGTCGTCACACCATATGAGTGTAATATCATCGGGTACCTGTAAACCGTTCTCCATAATCTGAAGTACTTCTTTATAGGGAACAAAAGCCTGTGGGATTTTCGCTACATCCTTTTTTACATATTTAGATAATAAGGTGCGTTGGTCATTTATAACTTGCTGCAAAGCATCGGTTTTTTCCTGAAGAGTTTTTACTCCTTCCATACCGCTGTCGTGAATACCTCTCATGCCTATCGTATAGAAGTTTTCATAGCGTCCGGCTTCTTTCAAGCGTTCTGTCCAATAGGACTGTACACTTTCACGATTCGTAATATAATTATACTCGCCTCGTTCGCTGACTTTCCATTCACCTACATTATTACGCATCAAAGGTTCACAATGAGAAGTGCCGATAACGATACCGCAGCTATCGGCAGCCTCTTTGGCTCCTAGTACAAAGTAGAAAGGAGTCGTAATTCCGTGCATACCCGGCCAGATGGCGTTGGCACGAAGACGCATCAGCAGCTTGAAAATCTCCTTATAAGTACGGGCACCGATTCGTCCTTTTGTGTCAGACGGTTCGAAGTTTTTCCAACTCCAAGGTTGTAAACTCCAGTCTTCGTCATTCAAAAAGATTCCACGATACTCTACTGAGGGGCTTTGAAAGGTTGTATAATCGGCAGGCAATGTTAATTGATTTTTCTTTATGGGTGTGACGTCTCCCCACCATACCCATGGAGACACACCGGCTAAACGGGACAATTCGAGTATTCCGTAGGCAGTCCCTCTGCCATCACTGCCTACCACCAGCAATTGTTTCTTATTGGAGCTTTCGGTAACTTTGATAAAAAAAGCATCCTTTTTACTCATAAGGCTATCTACAGGAACATCCTGTTTAAGAAGTTCTTTCAGTGCAGATCTATTCTTGTCCAATTGTACAATTTTAATAGCTGTATTTCCTGTATGAGTTTTTTGAGGTAATACTCCTGTCACTTGTTTCATGTCACCGGTAAACATATCCAGTGCAATTGTCACCACAGGAGATACGGATTTGGATACGGAATAGGTGATTGCTTGTTTCCCATTATACCAGACAAACTCACCCTCGTTGTGATTTGCCGCGGTGCAAACAATCCGATTTCCGAAAAGAAAAATAGAACAGAAGCATATCGCTATAAGCGACTTTCTGTTTCCATAAAAATTAGATTTCATAAGCCAACCTTTTTAAATTAGACATTAGAGTTTTAATGTCACAAAGGTAACCGGCTGTTAGTATTAAAGGGGGGGAGGCATTGCCCGATAAGGTTGAAAGATGTTCCTTCTACCTTTTCGGAACATCTTTCAACTCTCTTTCTTTAGAATTCAATTAAGTGTTTTTTGCCGATTTCATCGAGTATTCTGTAGGTTGCATACCGAATTCTTTCTTGAAACAGATCGAAAAATATTTAGGATCGTTGAACCCCACTTTGTATGCCAGATCAGAGATGCGGATATTCTTATTCTCATCCATGATTTTGCAGGCTGCTTTCAAACGAATGCTCCGTACAAAACTGGTTGTATTGAGTCCTGTGAGTGATTTCATCTTTTTGTGAAGTGTGGTACGACTTGTTGCCATCTCATTGACAAATTGAGTTACGTCAAACTCAGGATCATCCAGATGTCGGTTTACACAGTCAATGGCATCCTGGAGGAATTTCTCATCATCTGAAGTAATATTCGAAAAGAATTGTAGTTTGATATGGTGTACTTTGTCTGTTTCTCCTTTTTGCAGATACTTCCGATTACGCAACATAAGTCTTCGGCGTATTTCCCACCATATCAATCCTAAAAAAGATGCAGTTAGTAAAGCGTAAATAAGATATGCCCACCAGGTAGCCCAGAAAGGAGGTTCGATAAGGATTTCCATTGTCCGCATTTCTCCCCAGTCTCCATTCTCATTGGTGGCTCGTAATTCAAATACATACTCTCCCGCAGGTAATTGAGAATAATATGCATTACGGTTGGCGGCATTCACATAGTGCCAGTCTGTGTCAAAACCTTGCAGCCTGTATGCGTACTTGTTCAGTTGGGGCTGGTTGTAAGTGAGCGATGCAAAGCGGATAGTAAAATTGGTATATGCTGACGGGATGATGAGAGTCTTTGTATAATCGGCAGTAAAAGAGGATATCTTGCTTTTTTGCTGTTCCGGTATTTGTTCCAATGATTTGCCGTCTATTAATATATCCGTTATGCGCAAAGAAATATCAGAGTGTTTCTCCTTCATCATTTCGGAGTCAAAAGTAACTATTCCGCGGCTACATCCGAAATAGAAAGTTCCATTGCGATAAAAAGATGCGTTTTGATTAAAGAAGTTATCTGCTAATCCATCTGCAACAGTAAAAGTCCGTACTCTTCCTTTTTCCTCCCCGGTGATAGTCAATCTTGCCAATCCTTGATTAGTGCCTAACCAAAGGTTTCCATGATTATCTTCTTCCATACTGCCTACCATATCTCCCGGTAAATTGTATGCTTGATGGACGGATTCAAAACAATCATCTTGTACATTATACAGACAAAGTCCGCTTCCTTCTGTGCCTACCCATATTCTGCCGCTTTTATCCAATAGAAAACAAAGGGGAGTATTGACCGGTAACAGTTTGTTCTCCATACAGTAGTTTTGGCAATGTAATGTTTCCGGTTGCTCCATATTTCCAGTTACATGAACTATACCATTATTGTTGGTTGCCAGCCACAAGGAGCCGTCATTATCTTCCATTATGCAGGTAATTTCTTTAGAGAGTAAGGCATCAATGCCAGGCATACGGCTGAAACAATATTCACGACCATCCTTATATCGGACTCCAACTCCCTTATAGGTGCCTAGCCACCAATTCCCCTTATGGTCTTCATGTATCCAATATACCAGATCATGAGGAATGAAACCACAATTTGAAGTCTTATATTGGTGGATAATCTTTCCATTCTGACAAGCCATCACTCCGCCATCATGAATGGCGAGCAGCACTTCTTGGGAAGTAGGGCTGTAGGAAATGTGATAGGGACGTTTGGAGGGTATTAAAGATATCTTCTTGTCTCTCGACTGGTAATCCACTCCATATCCGAAACCAATCCAGGAAGCTCCATTCTCTTCTATATATAAGGTAGAGATCAAATCAGTAAAGAACTTCCCGTTACCACGTGGGTAGAGGACATCAAAAGAACGTGCGTGTGTATCTGTATGAAAAACTCCTGTTCCTTTTGTTCCAATCCACATCAATCCGTTTTTATCCCGAAAAACGGTGTTCACTTCGCGTACGGGCAAATAATGTTCTGGGTTCGATTCTTTGTAATTGATGAACGTCCCTTCGTTAGCCATATTCATAATGCCAATTCCATCCCGGCTTCCCAGCCATAACGAATGTGTCTGCAAGTCTTCATGGATAGAATAAATATAATCAGAAGGGATAGAGGAAATATTCAGAGGATCGTATCTGTAATTTTTTTCAATAGACAATGTCTGCTTGTCCGAAGAGAAATTAACCTTATAAAGACCATACCCGCTTGTTCCCACCCATAGAACTCCTCTGGAATCCTGAAATAATGACAAAACGGAATTGTTTTCGCTCAATGGAGGGTAATGGATGAACTTATTCTCTTTTATGTGATAACGGTAGAGCCCGTCTTGCCAGGTACCAATCAGTAAATCACCATTTTCATCTTCAAGTATGGTTTGAACATTCTTTTGTTCGGGTACTTCGCCTTTACAATTCTTGTGTGTCATCAGGACCAATGTATCCTGTCCTGCATCATAATATGCCATTCCACGGATATATCCCAGATAGACTTTGTTCTCTTTGGTTACGTGGATTTCGTTCAAACGATGTTTGTTGATTCCTTCCAGTTGCATTTTTCTCATTTGTCCCGTTTGCTTATCGAGTACACAGAGACCTTCATGAGTTCCTATCCATAGTCTGTGGGAATAGTCTTCTTCTACGCAAAGTACATTATTATTGGTCAGTAGTCCCGGAGTGTAAAGATTTGATTTATATGTTCTGACTTCATAACCATCATACCGGAATAATCCATAGAAGGTGGGAATCCAGATGTAACCGTCCCGATCTTGATAGACCTGATGAACCATACTGTTGGGTAATCCGTCCGGAGTTGAGAATTGTTTGAATTCTAAATTCTTCAGACGATCCTGTGCATGGACGGGAAACATTAATAAAGTTGTTGTAATAAGAAGTAGCCAGAATATTCTATATACCATTATACTGCATTCTATTAGATTCCATTTAACAAATATACAAGATTATCTTTAGATTCTTGCGTAAATAAATAAAAATATAGAATCCGGGAATTACAGTCTATGATTTTAGAGCCTCTATTCTCTTAGTTTAGAGGCTCTGTTTAGTACTAATAGAGCCTCTGTTTACTAGATTTGCAGGCTCTGTTTATTATTAATTTTATACGTCGAATAATTGATTCAACCCCTCGCTCATACTCGGATGTGTGAAGATGAAGTCACGCAGGAACGTAGAAGTCTGTCCCGTCTTCATAGCCATTGCAACCATATTGATCAGTTCCGGAGCATCGGTACAGAACATGGTACATCCCATAATCTTACCGCTATGGCTATTGATAATAGCCTTTAGCATCCCATCAGTCTGTTGCAAGGTACGCGAACGGACAACGGAGGTTGCCGGCAGTCGGGAGACTTTAAAAGAATACCCTTTTCTCAGTGCCTCCTCTTCCGTAATTCCGATATGTGCCAATGGCGGATCGATAAATACAGCATAAGGCAGAGGATCCCTGTCGTTGATGTCACGTTTCTTGTCCCCGAAAAGCTGATCCCGGATAATACGAAAATCATCCAGTGAGACATAGGTAAATTGCGCTCCTCCTTTTACATCTCCCATTGCCCATATATGAGGGGCATTGGTATGTAATTGGTCATTGACTACAATTGCCCCGTGCGCATCGACTTCTACACCAGCTGCTTGCAGGTTCAGTCCTTCAATCATTGGTTTGCGGCCTGTGGCAATAAGGATCGCATCACCGTCTACAAAGTAAGGAGTGCCGTCCGAAGTATCCGAATAAGTCAGAGTTACCCCGTCGTGTGTATCATGGATCGATTGAGTACGGACATTCAGACGAATCTCGACTCCTTTCTTCTCCATCACTTCCCGAACGCTTTTCGCAATATCCGAATCATTGCGGGGCATGAATCTGTTTCCTGCTTCGAGAAGAGTCACTTTACTTCCGAAGCCGGCGTACATCGAAGCAAACTCCAGTCCGATATAGCCTCCGCCTACAATAATCAGGTGCTTTGGCAGAATATCCAATTCCAGAAGAGTGGTACTGGTGTACACATTTCGACTTTGCTGAATACCCTCTATACTGGGAATAATAGGTGTAGAGCCGGTATTGATAAAAATCTCTTTTCCCTGCAGTTCGATTTCTTCTTCGGGAAGAGCAACCTTCACCGTATTGGCTGAAACGAGAGACCCTTTACCTGTGTAAATAGTCACATTAGGGCGTTTGCTTAATTTCTCGTAGTTATTTTCTCTTAAAAAAGAGGTAAGTTTGTTTTTTCTGGCAATCGCCTGCCTATACATGTTACTCTGCTTATCAAAATCATTGTGATAAAGCAGGGTGGAAATCTCTGATTCGTGAATCAAAGTTTTGGTTGGTATACAGGCTACGTTAGGGCAAGCCCCTCCGTACATTTCATCGGACTGTTCGACGACAGCGACCTGCCATCCTCTGTTGGAAAGTTCGGCAGCCAGTGTTTTTCCTGCCTTGCCGAACCCTATAATAATTGCATCATATTGTTTCATAACTTCCTTTCATTAACGATTTATACTCAGCTATTATAACACATGAAGAGTATATTTGTTTTGCGTCATATCCGGGAAGCAAAGGTGTCCGTAGCGGACAGAATCAGCTTTTTTTCAGTGTTTTGAGTACGCGTTGTGACGAGTCTGAAAGAAGCACTACGGCTCCTGCGAGAATAACGATATCTTTGATAACCAGTCTTCCGGCACCGGACAATAGCGGGAAGCCAAATTCATCTCCACCCAGATTCGGAACCCAGACTTCGGGCGTGGTGACAAGGAAGGATAGTGTACCCAACGTCATAATGATGGCGAGCGTATCACCTACCAGCGCTACTTTCGGGAAGAAAATGCCCAGGAATACCAGAATACCGATACTCATGATGAGCGCTCCTAATCCATAGGAGAAAGTATAAGTGCGATTGGCTTCGTGCCAGGCGCGGTTTTCCGGAACGAAGGCTCCTTCCGGATTTTTGTGGTCTTTGTATTCAGGAGCATCTTTCGCATAGAAGAAGCTCATGAAGGGACTGTTGGCTACAAAAGGAACAATTCCGTCGGCTTCGTAGTGGAAATATTTCAGTCCACCGATCCATACGAATACGACTAAGATAGCTACACGGATAAACTTAATTCCGAAATTCTTCAAGCTGGAAGTGAAGGTAAGCAAAGCAATAAATTTCTCTTTCATTTTGCGGTCTTTTTATGGGTTTAACTTTATACCGCAAAGGTCGTGCTTTCTGCATACCCCCGAAATGGCAATACTTCCGCTTCACTTATCAATTCTTCCCAACTTCCGTATTTCTGAACTGTACGGCACTCTGTCCTGTCATGTTTTTGAAAAAACGGCTGAAAGAAGCCTGGTCTTCAAATCCCAGGATATCGGCAATTTCTTTCGCGCTCTTATTGCTGTAGAGCAGGAGGCGTTTGGCTTCCGCTTCCACCCGTTCGTGGATGACCCTTAGCGGAGAAGGCAGTTTACATGTTGAGAATATGTTCGAAAGTGTCTTCGGTGACTTGTGAAGCATATCGGCATAGTCCTGTACCTGCTTTTTGGTCCGGTAATGCTCGTCTACTAGGTTGTAGTATTGGCGGACAATCTCGAAGCCGGATTCCTTTTCGCGCGTGATATCCAGTCGCTGACGGGCGATTCGGGTGCATTGGATGATGAAACGCTTCAGCAGGATACGCAGCATTTCTTCCTGCAGGCTGTCGGAAACGGTGAACTCGTTTTCCATGGCTTCGGTAATCTGGTCCAGTTGCCGGCGTTCTTCTTCGTTCAGTGTAAAGCGGACAAGGTGGGACGAGCCGTTGAAAAGGAAGCCGCTGCACGACACTTCGTGGTCGTTTCCATAGATACAATAGAAGTTGCTGTTGAACAGCAAAGTCATATATTCACCATCTATGGACTTAAATTCAAGATGCTGCAGATGAGTCAGTGAGATAACGTCATCTTTTGAAAGTACCATCTCCTGATGGTCGATTTCTACTGTAATGCTTCCTTGGCGGACCCATATAAACTTATAGAGTCCTTTTTCTTTTTGCAAAGCTTTCTCTGTCAGATAAGAATCTGTGAGAGCGAGTGTTCCTTTTAGTTTGGTGTGATACTGTTGTAACATAATTTATTCCTCCATGGCTGATGCGTCAAATGACAGCGGTAGTAAATCGCCGATACTTTTTACTTCGTAGATACATTCTCTGCCGTATAGCAGAATGCGGATAGGCTGGCCGTATCGTTTTTCCGTTTCCAGAATCACTTGGCGGCAGGCGCCACAAGGAGGAATAGGAGTTTCTATAAAGTCCTTTTCGGTTCTTGCTGCGATAGCGAGAGTATTTACCGGTTGGTCGGGATACTGCGAGTTGGCATAGAACAGGGTAGTACGTTCCGCACAAAGTCCCGACGGGTAAGCTGCGTTCTCCTGATTGGTTCCCGTCACAATGGTTCCGTTGTTCAGCAGTGCGGCGGCGCCTACCGAGAAATGCGAATAAGGAGCATAACTGCGGGCGGTTGCTTCCATGGCTGTTTTCATTAATGACCGGTCAGCTTCGTTCAGTTCATCGTATTGATATACTTTGATTATAGCGGTAATTGTGAGGTCCTTCATATCGGTAAATAGGTTAGTTCTACATTATTAATGTTACAAAGTTAGAAAAGAGATTGATAATCCCAATTATTTTTCAGATTTTTGTGTCCGATAATCCACATATAAGTTAAAATGGAGAACAAATTGTATAGACTAGTCTTTCTAACTGCCATTATCTTCTTTGCCGTAGGAGTACAGGCACAAAGACGGAATGCACGTTATGTAGAATATATAAATAAGTATAGTGACTTGGCTGTGGAGCAGATGAAGCTTCACAAAATTCCCGCAAGCATCACTCTGGCACAGGGATTGCTTGAAAGCGGAGCCGGAAACAGCCAGTTGGCACGCAAGAGTAATAATCACTTCGGTATTAAGTGTGGCGGCAGTTGGCGCGGACGTTCGGTACGTCATGACGACGATGCCCGCAATGAATGCTTCCGTGCCTACAAGCATCCCCGCGAATCGTACGAAGACCATTCCGACTTTCTGAAAAGAGGTGCCCGTTATGCCTTCCTTTTCAAACTCGATATCACCGATTACAAAGGATGGGCACGCGGATTGAAAAAGGCAGGATACGCCACAGACCCTTCCTATGCCAATCGACTGATTACGATTATCGAAGATTACGACCTGTATAAATATGACAGCAAAGGTGTCTACTCGGAACGCAAGTTGCGAAAGAACCCGTGGCTGCTGAGTCCGCATCCGGTGTATATCGCCAATGATATCGCCTATATCGTAGCCCGTAGTGGGGATACTTTCAAGGATTTAGGTAAGGAATTTGATATCAGCTGGAAGAAGTTGGTGAAGTATAACGACTTGCAGCGTGATTATACTTTGGTGAACGGAGATATTATCTATCTGAAGAGTAAAAAGAAGAAAGCATCCAAGCCTCATACTGTATATATTGTGAAAGACGGCGATTCTATGCATGCCATCTCGCAGAAATATGGTATCCGTCTCAAGAATCTGTACAAGATGAATCGTAAGGACGGAGAATATATTCCGGAGGTAGGAGATCGTTTGCGTCTGCGTTAGAAAACTTTATGCCATACTCATGTGTTATTATGTATGATAAAACATGATTAATATATGAGTCTAAATATTGCAAAGGACAGTAAGAAACGGGTCGTCATTGTAGGCGGTGGTTTCGGTGGCTTGAAGTTGGCTAATAAGCTGAAAAAATCAGGCTTTCAAGTTGTGTTGATAGATAAGAACAACTATCATCAGTTCCCTCCGTTAATTTATCAGGTGGCCTCGGCAGGTATGGAACCGACTTCCATTTCCTTCCCTTTCCGCAAGATATTCCAGCATCGGAAAGATTTTTATTTCCGTATGGCGGAAGTACGTGCTGTTTTCCCCGAAAAGAACATGATACAGACTTCCATAGGGAAGGCGGAATACGACTATCTGGTTCTTGCCGCAGGTACGACGACCAATTTCTTCGGTAATAAACATATCGAAGAGGAGGCCATGCCAATGAAAAACGTGTCCGAAGCTATGGGGCTCAGAAATGCGCTTCTCGCCAACTTGGAGCGTGCTGTGACCTGCTCCAACAAACAAGAACAGCAGGAGTTGCTGAATATCGTTGTCGTAGGTGGTGGTGCCACGGGAGTGGAAGTGGCGGGAGTACTTTCGGAAATGAAGAAATTTGTATTGCCGAATGATTATCCCGATATGCCCAGTAGTCTGATGCATATTTATCTGATAGAAGCGGGTTCGCGGCTACTTGCCGGAATGTCCGAAGACTCATCTAGTCATGCAGAACAGTTCCTCCGTGAAATGGGAGTCAACATTCTTTTAAATAAGCGTGTCACGGATTACCGTGACCATAAAGTGACACTTGAAGACGGCAGTGAGATTGCTACCCGTACTTTTATTTGGGTAAGTGGAGTGACCGGAGTTTCTTTCGGGAATATGAATACGTCCGTAATCGGTCGTGGAGGCCGTATCAAAGTAGATGCCTTCAATCGGGTAGAAGGAACGAATAATGTATTTGCCATTGGTGACTTATGTATTCTTTCCGGTGACGAAGATTATCCGAACGGACATCCTCAACTGGCACAAGTTGCCATCCAGCAAGGGGAATTGCTGGCAAAGAATCTGATTCGCCTGGAAAAAGGAAAAGAGATGAAGCCTTTTCATTATCGTAACTTGGGGTCGATGGCGACTGTCGGGCGTAATCGTGCTGTGGCGGAATTCAGTAAGGTGAAGATGCAGGGATGGTTTGCCTGGGTAATGTGGCTGGTAGTGCATCTGCGCTCTATTCTTGGGGTACGCAATAAAGTAGTGGTGTTGTTGAACTGGGTATGGAATTACTTCACCTATGATCAGTCCATGAGAATGATTGTCTATGCCCGCAAGGCGAAAGAGATCCGTGACCGGGAAGCAATTGAGGCAACGACCCATTGGGGGAAAGACCTCATACAGGAGCCGCAACCGGCCAAACAAGAACCGCAACCAAACTCAAAAGAAATAGTATAGCACCGTTTTGCGATGGTGTCACTATCCGGTCGGTATAGTGACACTATTACAAGGAGATAGTGACACTATAACAACAGTATAGTGACACCATGTTTTTTGAACGGTAAATTCGTACAAGGTGTCCGATATCGGACACCTTCTCTTTTTTATTATTCTCTGTTAATCAGTTGATTATGCTTTTGGCATAGATTTGGTATAATAAAAGGTAAAACAACTGAAAGTGAAATTGTAAATACTTAGATATGGACAGAGAAATACCCAAAGAAGTGCGTAACAAAGAACGCAATAAAAAGATCATCCGTTATTCATCGATAGGAGTGGCCGGTATAGTTGTTATCGGCATACTTATATCTGTCATGCGGACAGGAGTGGAAAAAAAGGATCTGGTACTTTCTACAGTTGATAAGGGAATGATTGAAGTTAGTGTCAGCGCCTCCGGTAAGGTAGTCCCTGCATTTGAAGAAATCATCAATTCTCCCATTAACAGTCGTATCGTTGAAGTATATAGAAAAGGTGGAGACAGTGTGGAAATCGGTACTCCGATTCTGAAACTCGACCTTCAGAGCACGGAAACAGAATATAAAAAACTGCTTGACGAAGAACAGATGCGTCGCTATAAGCTGGATCAGCTTCGCGTCAATAATCAGACGAAACTTTCCGATATGGCGATGCAGATTAAGGTCTCTGCCATGAAATTGAGCCGCATGAAAGTGGAACTTCGGAACGAACACTATCTGGACAGTCTGGGAGCGGGGACAACAGATAAAGTGCGTCAGGCAGAATTGAGCTATAACGTAGCACAACTGGAATACGAACAGCTCCAACAACAATATAAGAACGAAAAAGAAGTAGCGGCTGCCGAACTGAAAGTGCAGGAACTGGATTTCAATATCTTCCGTAAAAGCCTTGCCGAAATGAAGCGTACACTGGACGATGCCCAGATTCGGTCTCCGCGTAAAGCGATTCTTACCTATATTAATAATCAGATCGGTGCTCAGATTTCGCAAGGCGGACAGGTGGCCATCATCTCAGACTTAAGTCATTTTAAGGTAGAAGGTGAAATAGCCGATACCTACGGTGACCGGGTAGCTGCCGGAGGGAAAGCGGTTGTGAAGATAGGCAATGACAAACTGGAAGGAACGGTCAGCAGTGTGACACCCCTGTCTAAAAACGGAGTCATTTCTTTTACAGTGCAGTTGAAAGACGATAACAACCCCCGTTTACGTTCGGGACTGAAAACAGACGTTTATGTGATGAATGCCGTGAAGGAAGATGTGGTGCGGATGGCAAACGCTTCTTTCTATGTGGGACGTGGTGAGTATGATCTTTTTGTCCGGACATCTGATGACGAACTGGTGAAACGTAAAGTACAGCTGGGCGATTCCAACTTTGAATATGTGGAAGTGGTGAGTGGCTTACAACCGGGAGATGTAGTGGTAGTCAGTGATATGAGCTCTTATAAGAACAAGAATAAGCTGAAAATGAGATAAAAACGATCTAAATTAAATACTTATAGTTATGATAACATTGACTTCTCTCTCTAAGATTTACCGTACGGACGAGATTGAAACGGTAGCACTGGAAAACGTGAATCTGACCGTAGACCGCGGAGAATTTCTAAGCATTATGGGGCCGTCCGGATGTGGCAAATCTACTTTGTTGAATATTATGGGATTGCTTGATGCACCCACAACAGGAACTGTTGAAATTAACGGTACGCACACTGAGGGAATGAAAGATAAGCAACTGGCGGCTTTCCGTAACAAAACACTGGGCTTTGTATTCCAGTCTTTCCATCTGATTAATTCACTTAATGTGATGGATAACGTTGAGTTACCGTTACTCTATCGTCGTATCAGCAGCGGTGAACGCAAGCGTTTGGCGAAGGAGGTACTGGAAAAAGTCGGATTGAGTCATCGTATGAATCACTTTCCGACGCAGCTTTCCGGTGGTCAGTGTCAGCGTGTGGCCATAGCGCGTGCAATTATCGGTCATCCGGAGATAATTCTGGCCGATGAACCTACCGGTAATCTGGATTCTAAGATGGGTGCCGAAGTCATGGAACTTCTCCATCGGCTGAATAAGGAAGACGGCCGAACTATCGTTATGGTGACGCATAATGAAGAACAGGCGAAACAGACTTCAAGAACTATCCGTTTCTTCGATGGCCGTCAGGTACAGTAATCCCCTTTTAAACTCTAAAAAAGCTAATCATGACAAAGAATATTTTTATAACTGCTGTTGCGGTATTATTAAGTGTAGCCCTTTGCCCGCTTTGGGCACAAAATGTGAGTGAAGATTGTAAAGTAGGCGAATTTTCCGCTATCAATCTGCGGTCGGTAGGTAACATTATTTTCACTCAGTCCGATACTTATTCCTGTCGGATGGAAGGTCCTTTTGAATATGTCGATAAAACAAAAGTAACGGTAAAAGGAGAAACATTGGTTATCGAATATAAGCAGAAGAATGTAAAAAACGTTAAGAACCTGACGTTCTATATCACAGCCCCTGATTTGAAGAGTGTAAAGATCGATGGTGTCGGCAACTTCAATGCTAAAGAAACCCTGAAACTGAAAAATATAACTTTCAAACTCGATGGAGTGGGAAACTGTGAGGTGAAAAAGCTCCATTGTGATGAGTTGGAATTAATGGTAGACGGGGTCGGGAATATGAATGTCAATGTAAACTGCAATACTGTGAAAGCCAAAGTGGATGGAGTCGGAAATATCAAATTGTCCGGCAAGGCAGACAGAGCTTCTCTGAAGCGTGACGGAGTAGGCAGAATCAATCATAAAGGCCTGAAATGCCCGGATGTGAGCACGAAAGGCTGGGGATTCTGATAAGTATGAAAATGAATGAGAAGATAATGAGATTACAATGATAAAACTCTATTTCAAACAAGCATTTCACCTGTTGAAGGAGAATAAGTTACTTTCTTCTATCTCTATCATAGGTACGGCATTGGCTATTGCTATGATTATGGTGATTGTGATCACATTGCGTGCTACTATTGCACCCTTTGCTCCGGAAAGCTATCGTGACCGTATGTTGATTTTCAGGTATGCGGGATTTCAGTATAAAACAAACGAGAACTGGCAGAGTAACGGACCTGTTTCTTATAAGACAGCGAAAGCCTGTTTTAAAGAAATGGCTGCCCCTGAAGCAGTTACTATAACCAGCAGTTTCTCGGAAACGATGCTGGCTGCCAAGCCAGCGGGAGAGAAGGTTAGTTGCAGCGTATTGCAGGTGGATGATGATTTCTGGAAAGTATTTAAGTTCGATTTCCTTTCGGGATATCCGTTTGATAAGGCTACTTTTGATGCTGGTGCAACCAAAGCAGTAATATCTGAGGATATAGCCCGGCAATTGTTCGGAACATCGGATGTAGTCGGAAAAACATTCCTTTTAAATCACTCCGCTTATATGATTTGTGGAGTTGTGCGTCCCGTATCCAAACTGGCACGGTATGCTTATGCCCAGATTTGGTTCCTTTAAGTTCAACAGATGCGTTTACCGCCAGTTGGGGTGAATATGGAATTATGGGAATGGTGAGTGTCTACATTCTGGCTAAATCTCAGGATGACTTTCCGGCAATCCGTATGGAAGCTGAACGTCTCAGGGACAGATATATGGAAGGTTATCCGGATTATGAATTGCTCTATCGTGACCAGCCGGATACTTATTTTGTGGCGGCGCAACGATATTCAGCCAATAATCCTCCGGCTGTGAAGCAGGCTGTCCGTCAGTATATAATAACGTTAATCATTCTGTTGATCGTACCTGCTGTCAACCTTTCCGGACTGACATTGTCGCGTATGCGCAAACGCCTTTCTGAAATCGGTGTTCGAAAAGCTTTCGGTGCGCCCAGACGCGAACTGATGATACAGGTACTTTCTGAGAATATGCTTTATTCACTGTTGGGTGGAGTGCTCGGATTAATTCTGAGTTATGGCGCAACTTTCTTCTTGGGAAGTATGCTGTTTTCCATTGACTTTATGGGTAATGGTGTGACGGATTTGCGGACCATGTGTATGGATCTGCTGTTTGATCCGGTTGTGTTCTTGCTCGCATTTTTTGCCTGCTTTGCACTTAATTTATTGAGTGCTGCCATTCCGGCATGGAGAGTGACACGGACAAATATTGTGGATGCCATCAATGAGAGATAACCGAAACATTCAACAAACTAATTTTTAAGAAGATGCAACTGTTAAAACAAATATGGAACGAACGTCGCTCGAACGGGTGGCTGTGGGCAGAATTGCTGATTGTTTTCGTGGTGTTGTGGTATATTGTCGATTGGACGTATGCAACAGCGCGTACTTATTACGAACCGCTGGGATATGACATTACCAATACTTACTATCTGGAACTCAGTCTGAAAAACAATAAGAGTGATTCTTATATTCCGAAAGGGCAGAAGGAAACGACGACGGGACAGGACATTGTTGAACTGACTAACCGACTCCGTCGCTTGCCGGAAGTAGAGGCTGTCTCGATATCAGTGAATGCACGTCCGTATATAGGAAGTAATTCCGGCATCCGTTTTCGCCTTGATACGCTGGTGCGCAGTCCGTTGAGACGTCCGGTAACACCGGAGTTTTTTCAGGTGTTCCGTTATCAAAGTGCGGATGGACAGGGATATCAGCCTTTAATGCAGGCTATAAAAAACGGAAATGCGGTTCTCAGCGAGAATATATGGCCTGACGGTTATAAGGGTGACCGTACGTTGTTGGGAAAAGAAGTCGTGAATGTGGATGATTCTACAGACGTTTATAAAATAGCTGCCGTATCGACTAAGGTACGTTACAATGATTTTTGGCCAAATTACAGCGATCGCTATATGGCTATTCCTCTTACGGAAGCACAATTGGCCGAGATTAATGATGACCTGTATCCGCTCAATACGGAAGTTTGCCTGCGTGTAAAGCCGAATACGGCTCCCGGCTTTCCGGAGCGTCTGATGGAACAGTCGGATACCCAGTTCAGTGTGGGAAATCTTTTTATACTGAAGGTACACGATTACGAGATGATACGTGAGGATTATAATCGTACCAATGTCAATCAGATGCAGACGCGGTTTTGGATGATGGGCTTTTTGTTGGTGAATATCCTGTTGGGAATAGTCGGTACATTCTGGTTTCGTACCCAGCATCGTCGTGGAGAACTCGGACTTCGTGTCGCAGTCGGTTCCACCCGCATGGGACTCTGGCATCGTCTTAATAAAGAAGGCTTGTTGCTACTGGCACTGGCTGCTTTGCCTGCTGCAATTATTTGTTATAATATAGGTTATCTGGAACTGACGGAAGGTGGTATAGAGTGGAGTATCATTCGTTTTCTTATCACTTTTTGTGTGACAAGTCTTTTGATGGCTTTGATGATACTCATAGGCATTTGGTTCCCCGCCCGGCAGGCGATCCGTATACAGCCGGCAGAAGCCTTACGCGAGGAATAAAAAACTGAAGCTATTTGCATTGTTTTCAATATAATAACTTATCTTTGTAGGCAAAATGTTGAAAACAATGCTGTTTTTTGCTTATGAACCGACAATATTACTGTTTGTTTGTTGTTTTGTTCTTCGTTGTTTTTGCCCGGGCGGCGGCAGCAGAACATACATACAACATACTTTTTATTCAATCTTATACCTCGCAAACCCCTTGGCATAACGACCTGAATGAGGGGCTGACCAAGGGATTCAAAGAGAATGGACTGAAAGTAAATATTACTACTGAATATTTGGATGCCGATTTTTGGTTATTCAGTTCGGAGAAAGTGATTATGCAGCGTTTTTGTCAGCGTGCCCGTGACAGAAAGACGGATATGATTATCACAGCCAGCGATGAGGCTTTTTACACTCTTTTCTCTTCCGGCGATTCGTTGCCTTACCAAGTTCCGGTTGTGTTTTTCGGAATCAAATATCCCGATAAAGAACTTATAGCGAGTCTTCCCAATGTATGCGGATTCACCGCTAATCCCGATTTTTATGTGATCTTAAAGCAGGCACAAAAGGTATTTCCCCAACGGAAAGAAGTGATATGTGTGATTGACAACAGTTTTCTGAGTAATAAGGGACGTGAGGACTTCAAACAAGAATGGCAGCTTTTTCAGGAAGAGAATCCGGATTACAAGATGAAACTCTACAATACCCAGCATGAATCAACCAATCATATTATTGCGGCTATCTGTTATCCCCGCAATAGTTATGCTCGGGTTGTGGTTGCTCCCAAATGGTCACCGTTCCTTTCGTTTGTAGGCAAGAACTCCAAAGCACCGGTCTTCTCCAGTCAGAATGTGGGGCTGATGAACGGTGTATTTGCGGCATATGACGCAGACGCCTATACCTCTGCGATGTCTGCTGCAAAGAAGGCATCGCGAGTGTTGAAGGGGGAATCTCCCTTGAAACTGGGTGTGACGGAGACGGAACAGGGATTTATTTACGATTATAAACAGCTGGACTTCTTTCATATAGACCCGGATAAGGTTTCCTCCAGTGGCAGTGTTGTTAATCAGCCGTATTGGGAAAGATATAAATTATTGTTTATTCTTCTTTATCCATCTATCCTGGCATTGTTGATCGTCTCTATCGTGTGGCTCATTCGTGTCAACCGTCGTGAAGCTAAGCGACGGATACATGCCCAGACCCGCTTGTTGGTGCAGAATAAACTGGTGGAACAGCGGAATGAGTTTGATAATATCTTCCATTCCATACGCGACGGTGTGATCACATATGATACTGATCTTCATATTCACTTTACCAACCGTTCTCTGCTGAAGATCCTTCATTTACCCTCAGAATCGGGCGGACGGAATTATGAAGGAATGATGGCGGGCAGTATTTTCAAAATATACTATAACGGTCAGGATATCCTTTACAAGATATTGAAGAAGGTGGGAGAGACTGGGCAGAGTGTCATTATTCCCGATGGGGCTTTTATGAAAGAAGTACATAGCGAACATTATTTCCCGGTTTCCGGGGAAGTTGTTCCGATTCATTCAGGCGGGCAGATTACCGGTATGGCACTTTCGGCACGCAACGTATCGGATGAAGAAATGCAGAAACGTTTCTTTGACATGGCCGTGGAGGAAAGTTCTATTTACCCTTGGCAGTTTGATGTGGAGAGTAATAGTTTCATCTTTCCGCAAGGTTTTCTTGTTCGTTTTGGTTATGATGAGTCGATTACTTCCATCACCCGCGACGAAATGGATCGTATGGTTTATCCGGAGGATTTGAAGGAAATGCGTATTCTCTTTGATAAAACATTGGCGGGAAAAGAAACCAATACCCGTTTGAATTTCCGTCAGCGCAATGCCAATGGAGAATATGAATGGTGGGAATACCGTTCCTCTGTTATTTCCGGTTTGACGAGAGATTCGCTATATAATATATTAGGTGTATGCCAAAGTATCCAACGTTATAAGACAGCAGAACAGGAAATGAGGGAGGCGCGTGATAAGGCACTTCAGGCTGACAAACTGAAATCTGCTTTCCTTGCCAATATGAGTCATGAAATCCGTACACCACTGAATGCTATTGTCGGTTTCTCCGACTTGTTGAGCGATACAAGCGGCTTTACAGAAGAGGAAATAGGGCAATTTATAGCAACGATCAATAAGAATTGCGGATTGTTACTTGCATTGATTAATGATATTCTCGATCTGTCGCGTATCGAGTCAGGAACAATGGAATTTATGTTTGCCAATCATAATTTGCCTCTGCTGCTGAAGACAGTACATGATTCTCAACAACTGAATATGCCTCCGAGAGTGGAACTGTTGCTTCGTATGCCCGATAATGAGAAAAAATACCTGGTGACAGATAATGTCCGTCTCCAACAAGTCGTCAATAATCTGATCAATAATGCTGCCAAGTTTACGACTTACGGTTCCATTACTTTCGGATATGAGGAAGATGAAGATCCCGAATATACCCGAATCTTTGTGGAAGATACGGGAGTCGGCATTTCCGAAGAAGGTATCCGTCATATCTTCGAACGATTCTATAAGGTGGACAACTTTACACAGGGAGCCGGTCTTGGATTGAGTATCTGCCAGACGATTGTCGAACGTCTGAGAGGAACGATCTTTGTGACTTCCGAAGTAGGCAGGGGAACTCGCTTTACTGTACGTATCCCGAATTTCTGCGAATAAGACTGAACGTTCATTTCTGTGCATAGTGTCCGAAAATGAACACTGATACATTTTTCTAACCGATTGATAGTAAATGTATTATTCTTTTGGCACATGGTTTGATTCTATCTGACTGGAAAATACCGTGTACAATGAAAAAGAAAAGTATATTGTTTGTTCTGGCTGCAATTTGTCTGCCTTTGGCAGTGTCGGCACAGAAAGAGAGGGAAATCACCTTGAACGAAGCTATCGCTATGGCGCGTATGCAGTCTGTTGACGCTGCCGTTGCCTTGAATGAGTTGAAAACATCTTATTGGGAATATCGCACATTCCGTGCCGATCTTCTTCCGGAAATCAATCTGAAAGGAACACTGCCTAATTACAATAAATCTTACGGCTCCTATCAGAAGCCGGACGGTTCTTACAGCTTTGTCCGCAACAGCGCCTTAGGTCTTTCCGGTGAGCTTTCCATCGACCAGAATATCTGGCTTACCGGTGGACAACTTTCACTAACGTCTTCCCTCGACTACCTAAAGCAACTGGGTAATAGCGGTGATCGCCATCTGATGTCCGTTCCTGTTACTTTAAAACTGACCCAACCTATTCTTGGTGTGAATAATGTGAAGTGGAACAGGCGTATAGAACCTGTGCGATATGCCGAAGCGAAAGCGGAATTTATCACAGCTACCGAAGAAGTGACGATGCGGGCTATTACCTATTACTTTGATCTGCTGTTGGCGAAGGAGACTCTTGGAACCGCCCGTCAGAACTTGACGAATGCCAATCAGCTTTACGAAGTGGCTATAGCTAAACGCAAGATGGGACAGATTTCGGAAAATGAACTTCTCCAGTTAAAACTTTCAGCATTGAATGCAAAGGCTGCGTTGACCGAAGCCGAAAGTGATCTGAATGCCAAGATGTTCCAGCTTCGTGCCTTTCTGGGAGTGGGAGAGGATGAAATCCTCCGTCCTGTTGTTCCCGAGTCGGTAGATTGTGGTAAAATGGAATATAATATGGTTTTGAATAAAGCGCTGGAACGTAATTCTTTTGCCCAGAATATTCGTCGCCGTCAGTTGGAGGCCGATTATGCGGTAGCTACGGCACGTGGTAATCTGCGTAGCATTAATTTGTTTGCCAGTGTAGGATATACGGGAGAGAGTCGTGAACTTTCCAGTGTCTACAGGAACTTGCAGGATAATCAGATTGTGCAGGTAGGCGTTCAGATTCCGATTCTGGACTGGGGAAAGAGACGCGGAAAGGTACGGGTAGCGAAAAGCAACCGCGATGTAGTGCTTTCGAAGATCCGGCAGGAACAGATCAACTTCAACCAGGACATATTCTTGCTGGTAGAGCATTTCAATAATCAGGCACAGCAATTGGAGATAGCCAAAGAGGCGGATGGCATAGCTCAGCAACGTTACAAAACCAGTATTGAAACCTTCCTGATTGGTAAAATCAATACACTGGATTTGAATGATGCCCAGAACGCCAAAGACGAGGCACGCCGGAAACACATCTCCGAACTTTATTATTACTGGTATTACTTTTATCAGATCCGTAGTCTGACTCTCTGGGATTTTCAGGCTAACACGGAGTTGGAAGCAGATTTTGATGAAATAGTGTGGCAATAGGGATTAATCGGGCTATTTGTTGCTTGTATTGAGTATTTACAATATCTTTGTCACAAGTAATTTAAACTATGATTTTAATAATAGACGACGACAGTGCGGTACGCTCTTCACTCAGTTTTATGTTGAAGCGGGCTGGATATGAAGCACAAACGGTTTCCGGTCCCCGGGAAGCTATGGAGGTGGTGCGTTCCGTAGCACCGGATTTAATCTTAATGGATATGAACTTCACCCTTTCTACTACAGGTGAAGAAGGGCTGACTTTGCTCAGGCAAGTGAAAATATTCCGTCCGGAAACTCCGGTGATACTGATGACCGCCTGGGGAAGCATACAGCTTGCCGTGCAAGGTATGCAGGCAGGAGCCTTCGATTTTATCACCAAACCTTGGAATAATGCGGCATTGTTGCAGCGTATCGAGACGGCTTTGGAACTGGCAGGCTCTCCCAAAGAGACAACGCAGGAACAGAATGACGCTTTCGACCGCCGTCATATCATCGGCCGTAGTCAGGGACTGACAGAAGTACTGAATACCATTGCCCGTATAGCAAAGACGAATGCTTCCGTACTGATCACCGGAGAAAGTGGGACGGGCAAGGAACTGATAGCCGAGGCGATACACATCAACAGCCAGCGTGCCAAACAGCCTTTTGTCAAGGTGAACTTGGGAGGAATCTCCCAAAGTCTGTTCGAAAGTGAAATGTTCGGCCATAAGAAAGGAGCTTTTACGGATGCTTCCTCCGACCGTATCGGACGCTTTGAGATGGCGAATAAAGGAACCATCTTTCTGGACGAGATCGGTGATCTCGATCCTTCCTGTCAAGTGAAGCTCTTGCGGGTGTTACAAGATCAGACGTTTGAAGTATTGGGAGACAGCCGTCCCCGTAAGACGGATATTCGTGTCGTCTCTGCTACCAATGCCGATTTGCGTAAGATGGTGGGCGAACGTACTTTCCGCGAAGATTTGTTTTATCGTATTAATCTGATTACCGTCAGACTGCCGGCTTTGCGTGAGCGTCGGGAGGATATTCCCTTGCTGGCACGTCACTTTGCCGATCGTCAGGCAGAGGCCAACGGTTTTCCTCGCACCGAATTTTCGGCGGATGCCTTGCAGTTTCTGAGTCGCTTACCTTATCCGGGAAATATTCGTGAATTGAAGAATCTGGTAGAACGTACGATTCTGGTCAATGGAAAGCCGACGCTTGATGCCGCCGACTTTGATGCTCAGTATATCCGTCACGAAGATCAGAAAGTCGCCGAAGGCGCATCCTTTGCTGGTATGACTCTGGATGAAATAGAACGGCAGACGATTTTGCAGGCTTTGGAGCGTCATAAGGGAAATCTGAGTCAGGTAGCTACAGCGCTTGGCATCAGTCGTGCCGCCCTTTACCGTCGTCTGGAGAAGTTTGGAATCAGTGTTTAGCAGATAGATGTTACTATTATTATGCGTATAAAAGGATTCTTTGGTATACTCGTTTTCCTGCTTCTGGTCTTGGGGGGTGGATTGCTTTTCCTTTCAAGCCGGTTGAATATGATCTATTTCTATATAGGAGAGGGGTTGGTCCTTTTTATCCTGTGTTATCTCCCGTTTTTCTATCGTAAGATTGTGAAACCGCTGAACTCTATCGGAAGCGGTATGGAACTGTTGCGCGAACAGGATTTCAGCAGCCGGTTAAGTCCCGTGGGGCAATATGAAGCTGACCGTATCGTGAACGTCTTCAACCGGATGATGGAGCAACTAAAGAATGAACGTCTCCGTCTCCGCGAACAGAATAACTTCCTTGACCTGCTGATTAAAGCCTCTCCGATGGGAGTCATCCTCACTACATTGGACGAGGACCTTTCCGAGCTGAACCCGATGGCGCAGAAAATGCTGGGTGTCCGTCAGGAAGATGTTCTGGGTAAAAAGATGAACGAGATAGATTCTCCGCTTGCCGCCGAGTTGGCAAACGTACCGAAAGGAGAAACGGCTACCGTCCGTCTGAATGATTCGAATATTTATAGGTGTACGCATTCCTCTTTTATTGACCGTGGATTTCAGCACCCCTTCTTCCTGATAGAAAGTCTGACGGACGAAGTGATGAAGGCAGAGAAGAAAGCCTACGAGAAAGTGATCCGCATGATTGCCCACGAAGTGAACAACACTACTGCCGGAATAACCTCCACACTGGATACGGTAGAACAGGCGCTTTCTACCGAAGAAGGCATGGATGATATTTGCGATGTCATGCGTGTATGTACCGAACGCTGTTTCTCTATGAGCCGTTTCATCACCCGTTTTGCCGATGTAGTGAAGATTCCCGAACCGACGCTCACACTTGTCGACCTGAATGACCTCGCATTTACATGCAAACGTTTTATGGAAGGTATGTGTACCGACCGGAACATAAAACTTCGTCTGGAGATAGACGAAACGCTGAAAGAGGTAAAAATGGATGCCTCCCTCTTCGAACAGGTATTGGTAAACATCATCAAGAATGCTGCGGAAAGCATCGAGAAGGATGGAGAGATTATCGTCCGCACCCTTTCTCCTGCCATTGTCGAAGTGGTGGACAACGGCAAGGGAATCAGCAAAGAGGTGGAAGCGAAGCTGTTCAGCCCGTTCTTCTCCACCAAGCCCAATGGTCAGGGAATCGGACTGATCTTTATCCGGGAGGTTCTGATGCGTCACGGCTGTACCTTCTCTCTGCGGACTTATGCCGACGGATTAACCAGATTCCGTATTCTTTTTCCCTGATCAAATGTCAAACGAGAACAGTTCTTCCGCTATATAGACCTTTTTTTGTTCTGAAATCCCTCCTACCTTTGCCCCGCTCAATTCAATAGGATGTTAAGGTATAAGATATGAGATTAATAATTAAAGGTGCAGTAGCGCTCTTTCTTTTATTGGCTATCAGTATTCCGCTAAGTGCCCAATACATAGTGCAGGGTGTGGTGACTGATTCTCTGACCAGAGAACCCTTATCTTATGTATCTGTACGTCTGAAAAACACGACCGAAGGAACGACTACCGGAAGTGACGGACGCTTTTATTTCAAAACTCATCGCTCCGAAGGAGTGCTTGTGATCTCAACCGTAGGCTATAATGAATATAGCCGGCTGATCCATCCGGCACGTAATCTTTCGTATAAAGTAGCACTTTCTCCCGCTACATATGCGCTCAACGAAGTATTGGTGAAGCCTAAACGCGAGCATTACCGTAAGAAAGACAATCCCGCTGTGGAGTTTGTCCGTCGGATGATAGAACATCGTGACGACCATTCTCCTAATGAGAAAGACTTCTGGCAGCGCGACCGTTATGAGAAGACTACCTTTGCGCTGAACAACTTCGACGAAGAGAAACAGAAGAAATGGCTATACCGCAAATTTGATTTCCTGACAGAATATGTAGACACCTCTGCCGTCACCGGAAAACCGATACTGACCGTATCTGCCCGTGAACTTCTTGCTACGGACTACTACCGCAAATCTCCTCATTCCGAAAAGCAGTGGGTGAAGGGACGCAAGCAGGCAGGAGTCGATGAATTCCTTTCCAAACAAGGTATGCAGGCTGCTATTAATGAAGTCTTTAAAGACGTGGACATTTACGAGAACAACATCTCCCTGTTCACCAATAAGTTCGTCAGCCCCTTATCCCGCATCGGGACAGGATTCTACAAATATTATCTGATGGATACCTTGCAGATCGGCGGTGAAACCTGTGCGGACCTTGCTTTCACCCCCTTTAATTCCGAATCTTTCGGTTTTAACGGGCACTTGTATGTCACGCTCGACTCTACCTACTTTGTCAAACGTGCCGTACTTAACTTCCCGAAGAAGATCAATCTGAACTTTGTCGATTATATGCTGCTTGAACAGGAATTTAAGCGGGCAGAAGACGGTACTCGTCTGCTCGACCATGAAAGTATCACCGTAGAATTCAAACTGACCGAAGGACAGGATGGTATCTTTGCCCGTCGAGTGGCGGATTACAGTCATTATTCTTTCCTTCCGACCGAGGAAGCCGATAAAGCCTTCACCAAACCGGAACGTATCATCGAAGAAACCGAAGCGCTGTCCCGACCCGAAACCTTCTGGGCGGAGAACCGTCCGCAAGCAGCCATCTCGCAACAGGAGAACTCCGTAGACCGCCTGATGGCGCAACTGCGTGGCTATCCGGTCTATTATTGGACGGAAAAGGTGCTATCCATTCTCTTCACCGGATACATCCCGACCTCCAAAGAAGCCCCACTTTTCTATATCGGTCCCATGAATGCCACCATCAGCGGGAATACGCTGGAAGGACCGCGTATCCGTGCTGGTGGAATGACGACCGCATGGCTCAACCCTCATCTGTTCGGCAAAGGCTATATCGCTTATGGCTTCAAAGACGAAAGGCTGAAAGGACTGGCGGAAGTAGAATACTCCTTTAAAAAGAAAAAGGAATATGCCAATGAATTTCCCATCCATTCACTGAAAGTACGTTATGAATCGGACGTTAACCAATACGGACAAAACTATCTGTACACAAGCAAAGACAATGTCTTCCTTGCCTTGAAGCGTGAAAAAGATGATCGTATCGGCTATTACCGGCAAACGGAAATGACCTATACCAATGAGTTTTATTCCGGCTTCTCCTTCCAGCTAACGGCACGCAGGCGGACGGATGAATCGAGCTACCTGATTCCTTTTCTGCGGAAAGACGGTGAGGTTTACTCTCCGGTTAAAGACTTCTCTACCAGTGCGGCGGAGTTGAAGCTGCGCTATGCCCCGAACGAGAAATTCTTTCAGACACAATGGAACCGCTTCCCTGTATCGCTGGATGCTCCGGTGTTTACACTGTCGCACACAATTGCCGGAAAAGGAGTACTGGGAAGTGATTACACCTATAATCATACCGAAGCGGGTATACAGAAACGTTTCTGGTTTTCCGCTTTCGGCTATACGGATATTATCCTGAAAGCAGGGAAGGTATGGGATAAAGTTCCCTTTCCGTTGCTCATTATGCCGAATGCGAACCTTTCCTACACCATTCAGCCGGAATCCTATTCGTTAATGAATGCTATGGAGTTTATGAATGATGAATACTTTTCGTGGGACGTCACCTATTTCCTCAACGGGGGGTTGTTCAATCGTATCCCATTGTTGAAAAAACTGAAATGGAGGGAAATAGTTTCCTGTCGTGGACTTTATGGGCATTTGAGTGATAAGAATAATCCGGATATGACAGACGGTTTGTTCGCTTTTCCGATAGCAAGTACCCGTACAATGGGAAAAACACCTTACGTGGAGGCGGGTGTGGGTATTGAAAACATTTTCAAGGTATTACGTTTAGACTACGTCTGGCGGCTCACATATAGGGATTCGCCCGATATTGACAAGTCCGGCCTGAGGATAAGTCTTCACATGACCTTCTAAAAGTTAAATCCTGCTAATTGCAATGTTTATATAGCAAACAAAGGTCGCTTTAGTAATTAATTAATCTTATTTTTGCATCAATTTTAGTTTAATTTTAATAGAATAGAAATGAAACAAGAAATTAAACCCGCTACCGGGCGTCTTGGCGTATTGGTAGTTGGAGTGGGTGGTGCGGTAGCTACCACGATGATTGTAGGTACACTAGCCTCTCGCAAGGGACTGGCAAAACCGATAGGATCTATTACACAGTTAGCCACAATGCGCATGGAAAACAACGAAGAAAAACTCATCAAGGACGTTGTGCCCTTGACTGATTTGAACGACATTGTTTTCGGTGGATGGGATATTTTCCCGGACAACGCATATGAAGCTGCTATGTATGCCGAGGTTTTGAAAGAAAAAGACCTGAACGGTGTGAAAGATGAACTGGAAGCTATCAAGCCGATGCCTGCAGCTTTCGATCACAATTGGGCAAAACGTCTGAATGGTACACATATCAAGAAGGCTGCTACCCGTTGGGAAATGGTAGAACAACTCCGTCAGGACATCCGCGACTTTAAGGCTGCCAACAACTGCGAACGCGTTGTTGTACTGTGGGCTGCAAGTACCGAAATCTACATTCCGTTATCAGACGAACACATGTCACTCGCTGCTTTGGAGAAAGCAATGAAAGATAACAACACAGAAGTTATCTCTCCGAGTATGTGTTATGCATACGCTGCTATCGCAGAAGATGCTCCGTTTGTGATGGGTGCTCCTAACTTGTGTGTAGATACTCCGGCCATGTGGGAATTCTCTAAACAGAAGAATGTTCCTATCTCCGGTAAAGACTTCAAGAGCGGTCAGACACTGATGAAAACCGTATTGGCTCCGATGTTCAAGACTCGTATGCTGGGTGTGAACGGTTGGTTCTCTACCAACATCCTCGGTAACCGTGACGGTGAAGTGCTGGATGATCCGGACAACTTTAAGACAAAAGAAGTTAGTAAGCTGTCTGTAATCGACACCATCTTCGAACCGGAAAAATATCCGGATCTCTATGGAGACGTTTACCACAAAGTACGCATCAACTACTATCCTCCCCGTAAGGACAACAAAGAAGCATGGGATAACATCGACATCTTCGGATGGATGGGCTATCCGATGGAAATCAAGGTGAACTTCCTTTGCCGTGACTCTATCCTGGCTGCTCCTATTGCACTTGACCTGGTATTGTTCAGTGACTTGGCTATGCGTGCAGGTATGTGTGGCATCCAGACTTGGTTGTCATTCTTCTGCAAGAGCCCGATGCACGATTTCGAACATCAGCCCGAACACGACTTGTTTACACAATGGAGAATGGTAAAACAGACATTGCGTAACATGATTGGTGAAAAAGAACCTGATTATTTAGCTTAATTAAATAAGTGGAGAGTTGAAAGTTGAGAGTTGAAAGTTGTTGCAATGTAATTGCAGCATTAGACAACTTTTAACTTTCAACTTTTATTTTTGGAGCACATCCAATCATCCTCCACTCTCAATTTTCAACTCTCAACTCTCAACTATTAATGAAGAGACCTTCCTTTCTACCTGTTTTAATAGGCACGGGCTTTGGCTCTGGTTTTTCTCCTTTTGCTCCCGGTACGGCCGGGGCATTGCTGGCTTCTATCATCTGGATTGCACTTTACTTCCTGCTTCCTTTCACTGCTTTATTATGGACGACTGCTGCTTTGGTGGTTCTTTTTACCTTTGCAGGTATTTGGGCTGCCAATAAGTTGGAGTCTTGTTGGGGCGAAGACCCGTCACGTGTGGTGGTCGATGAAATGGTAGGTGTGTGGATTCCGTTACTGGCAGTTCCCGATAATGACCGGTGGTATTGGTACGTGATAGCGGCTTTTGCTCTGTTCCGTATTTTTGATATCGTAAAGCCATTGGGAGTACGCAAGATGGAGAACTTTAAAGGTGGAGTAGGGGTAATGATGGATGATGTACTGGCGGGTGTATATAGTTTTATCTTGATAGCGGTGGCACGATGGGTGATTGGCTGAAAAGAGTTGCACGGATGATCTCGCAGAAGGGTGGAGTCTTTATGTTTTTAAGGGCGCAGCTTTCGGCTCAAATGGCGACTATTGCAGACTTTCTGGTGACTATCCTTCTGGTAAGGCTATTTGATGTCTACTATGTATATGCTACCTTGGCGGGCGCTATCTATGGAGGAATTATCAATTGCATTATCAATTATAAATGGACTTTTAAATCGAAAGGGAAAAAAACGCATGTTGCTGTAAAATTCATAATAGTGTGGGTTTGCAGTATTTGGCTGAATACGTGGGGGACGTACACTCTGACGGAATCGTTAGCGAAAATTCCGTGGGTACGTGATACACTCAGCCAATATTTCGGTGACTTCTTCATCATCCCTAAAGTGGTGGTGGCAGTCATTGTAGCGTTGTTCTGGAATTATAATATGCAGCGTTTCTTTGTTTACCGGAATATAGATATAAGAAGCTTGTTTAAAAGAAATTGAAAGAAAACAGAAGATTTAGATAAAAACAGATTTAGGTATATGAATTACAGAGATTACTTACAGCAACTGATTTATAAGATTATCAATCCTTTGATACATGGAATGATTAAAATAGGCATCACCCCTAATTTTATCACTACTACCGGATTTATTCTGAATGTGGTAGCGGCAGGTATGTTTGTCTATGCCGGTATCTGTGGCGGACAGAATGATTTGTCCATTCTTGGATGGGCAGGAGGTGTGATCCTTTTTGCCGGATTGTTCGATATGATGGACGGGCGTGTGGCACGTCTGGGAAACATGAGTTCCAAATTCGGTGCCCTCTACGATTCTGTGCTCGATCGTTACAGTGAGTTGATGACTTTCTTCGGTATCTGTTACTATTTGTCAGTCAAAGACTATTTCATTTACGCTATCATTGCGTTTGTTGCCCTGATCGGTTCGCTGATGGTGAGCTATGTGCGTGCCCGCGCCGAAGGTCTGGGCATTGAGTGCAAGGTTGGATTTATGCAACGCCCGGAGCGTGTGGTTCTGACAAGTCTCGGAGCCTTGTTCTGCGGTGTATTCAAGGATATTACCGCTTTTGATCCGATGCTGATATTGATGGTGCCTTTGACAATCGTTGCTGTGTTCGCCAATATCACAGCTTTCGCACGCGTGAGACATTGCTATAAGGTGATGACAGCGAACGAAAAGAAGAATGACTAATTAAAATAACATCCTTAATGATAAAAACAATTCAAATGCCGTCGAAGAAAGAAACCTTGACCGTTATTGTCATCATGGCTCTTTTTCTTCTGCTGACAGCTGCTTGTATCGGACTCCGTTCCGAACATCTGCTGATGGCGGCACTCTATCTGGTTTTATTTTTTGCCGGACTACCTACCCGGAAGCTGGCAGTGGCCTTACTGCCTTTCGCCATTTTCGGGATCTCGTATGACTGGATGCGTATCTGCCCCAATTACGAAGTAAATCCGATTGATGTAGCCGGACTTTATAATCTCGAAAAGTCGTTGTTCGGAGTGATGGATAATGGTGTGCTGGTTACTCCTTGTGAGTACTTTGCCGTGCATCATTGGGCGGTGGCAGATGTCTTCGCCGGCATCTTCTATCTTTGCTGGGTCCCTGTGCCTATCCTGTTCGGGCTCTGCCTGTACTTTAAGAAAGAGAGAAAAACTTATCTTCGCTTTGCATTAGTCTTTTTGTTTGTCAACTTAATCGGCTTTGCCGGCTATTATATCCATCCGGCTGCTCCCCCCTGGTATGTTATCAACTACGGTTTCGAACCGATACTGAATACTCCGGGCAATGTGGCAGGCCTCGGTCGCTTCGACGAAATTTTTGGCGTGACTATCTTCGACTCCATTTATGGAAGAAACGCAAACGTCTTTGCTGCCGTTCCTTCCCTTCATGCGGCATATATGGTTGTGGCATTGGTGTATGCCATCATCGGCAAATGTAGATGGTATGTGATTGCCCTTTTCTCTGTTATCATGGCAGGCATCTGGGGAACAGCGATCTACTCTTGTCATCACTATATTATAGATGTACTCCTTGGAATCTCCTGTGCACTGCTCGGCTGGCTGCTCTTTGAGTACGGACTGATGAAGATTCGCGGATTCAGAAACTTCTTTGACCGATATTATCAGTATATTAAATAGTGAAGAACAAATACCGCAATATATTCCTGGCTTTTGGCATTGTCGCCGTCCTGATCATGATATTCACTTTCGATATGGATTATCAGGAACTTTGGGCAAATTTGAAAAGGGCAGGAGTATATTTGCCTTTGGTATTATTGCTGTGGCTGTTCGTTTATCTGATTAATACTACATCGTGGTACATCATTATACGTAGCGGAGGGAAGCCGGGGTTTTCATTTGCCCGGCTTTATAAGTTTACCGTTACGGGTTTTGCCCTGAATTACGTAACTCCCGTCGGACTGATGGGTGGTGAACCGTATCGCATCATGGAATTGAAACCGTATATAGGAGTGGAGAGAGCCACTTCTTCGGTGATTCTCTACGTGATGATGCACATCTTTTCTCATTTCTGTTTTTGGCTGAGTTCTGTCTTGCTATACCTTTGCCTTTATCCGGTAGGGTGGGTGATGGGAACCATTTTGGGTACGATCACCGTCTTCTGCCTGCTGGTAGCTATGTTGTTTGTAAAAGGCTATCAGCATGGGATGGCAGTTGCTTTCGTTCGTCTGGGCAGTCATCTTCCTTTTCTGAAAAAGAAAGTAATCCGTTTTGCCGACTCCCATCGGGAACAGTTGGAGAACATAGATAAACAGATAGCCCTGCTTCATCAACAGAAGAAGGGAGCTTTTTATGCCGCTTTGTTTTTGGAATATACGGCACGTGTGGTCAGTTGTCTGGAGATCTGGCTGATCCTCAATGTGCTGACAAGGAGTGTCAGTTTTGCAGATTGCTGCCTGATTGCTGCCTTCTCTTCTTTACTGGCCAATCTTTTGTTCTTCTTGCCTATGCAGTTGGGTGGCCGTGAGGGAGGATTTGCCCTTGCGGTAGGCGGGCTTTCCCTTTCCGGAGCTTATGGAGTCTATGCGGCATTGATCACTCGCGTGCGTGAGATGGTCTGGATTGTGATAGGGCTTGCTTTGATGAAGGTTGGAAATAAAAAGTAGCTTTATTTTACTATAATTTCCCAGTATTCGTTTTTGTTTGATCCAACTCGCTGAATCATACCTTTTTGCTTTAATGATGTGATCAGGCGTTCGCTATGCCTTAGGCTGTGTGATATGAATTGTAAGTTTTGATGGCGTTTCGTACTTCCTGTATTTCACGGATGGGAGCTACTATATGCTTTCCGTCAAGGATATCTGTAATTTGACTTTCAGATAAGGTGTTTCCTTCAATAGCCAGTGAACCTTGAATGGTTTTAATTCGGTTGATTTTCCGCAATAGCAAAGCATCTTCCTGTTCCATGCGGATGGCATATCGTTTTACCAATGCGGAGATATCCGCTATTAAGTGGATAGCGCGGGAAGATATGGTGAAAGGCGGAGTATACATGCTGGAATATAAAAAGTTTATAAGTTTATTACTTTCTATAAAGATAGCATTAATTTCCTTCAGAGGAGACATCCTGATGATCTATTTTATAAAGGTAGAAACTCCAACTGCTCCGACTTAGTTTGGTCGGGCAATTGGAGTTTTCTTGTTTATAGGCTATTCAATTAAAACTTTTCTTGATTTCTGCCTCATGCTTTCCAGTTATTTTCCGCATCGAAGCAAGGGCACGCTTTCACCCATTCTTCCGGTTCTATCTCTCCGTTCTCATTCCGGTCGGGACTAAGGTCACGGTGACCGCATACGCGGCATTCCGGATAATCTTTCAGTAAAGTAAGAACCAGTACCCGCAGTGAATGTTTCTGCCATTCGGTCCGGGTATCTTTGGGGCGACCTTTGCTGTCGAGCCCGCCTTCATAGCAGATACCGATACTTTCTCTGTTGAAACCTTTGGCGTGGGCACCGACCTTTTCTATCGGTCGGGTAGACTTTATATCCCCGTTTTTGCGGATATAAAAATGATAACCCGCTCCGTTGAATCCGCGTCGGCGATGGCAGACGTCCAGGTCATATTCCGTGAAATCCTTGTCTTCGCGTGTGGCGGAGCAGTGAATTACGATTAAGTTGATCGTTCTCATAATCTGTCCGGCATTAAGCTTCAGAGATGGATGCCTCGCTTTGTGTACGCTGTAGGCACTCTTTGTTTACGCACTGTAATGTGGCAGCTTGTGCCAGTTGTTCTCTCAACGAAAAGATTTCGGTGTGCATTTCTTTCACTCTCGCGCTCAGGTCGAAATAATCTTTCAGTACCTTTTCCAGCTGTTCCATCAGGAAGGTATACTGGTCTTTCACCAGTTCGCTGAATTCTTTGACGTCTTGCGCCATCGCTTTACGCTTTTTACGATTACCCAGGAAAGGGAGGATAGTCATAATAATCTCGATAATTTTATCTAGCATTTTTTTTAATGGATAATTGATAATTGATAATGGGGGGAGTTGTACATTAAGGTTAGTTCGATATAGTATCTCTCATTCTGAGCGAAGCGACGAACCTGAGACTGACTAAAAGTCGGTAGTATCTTACTTCTCCTCCTTCGGGAAGGAGGAGTCCCCGTAGGGGGAGGTGGTAGGTGAATGCATAACTCTGTTATTTACAATAGAATAGGAATAAACCTTGTTTTACCTACCACCCCGGCTTTCAGCCACCCCTCCTTCCCAAAGGGAGGGGAATTGAGATACTATTGACTTCTTAGTCAGTTTCAATTGGGAGGGCTGCTCCAGTGTTTTGTACTGCCCTTTTCCAAAAAAAGTCCTGTTAAACTGTCGGGTCCGGAGCTTCTTCATCGCCTCCGCTGTTTCCTCCGCCTCCGGTGTTTCCTCCGCCGGCATTTCCGCCTTCCGTGTCACTTTTGCTTGCCAGTACGAATTCCACGTTGTTTTCGCTTCGTGTGCTGGTGTGGCTTGCGTTCACCAGGTGTAGTGCCTTGTCCGCTACGAACCGGACATTCACCTTGCGGATGCTTCGGACCGTGCAATCTTTTTCCTTCTCTGTCCCCTCGCTGCACAGTGTGATGTGAAACGTACCCAGACCGTCGATCTTCACTTTGTCACCTTGGGTGAGTGACAGGCGGAGTTGCTCTACAAAAGCTTCGATGGCATGTTTTACATCTCCTGCTGTGAGTGAAGAGTTGGCTTCGATGGCATCTGCCAGTTTTTCGACGTCCATCACTCTTACTGTACCCGATTTCTGACGTACGTAATACAGCATCGGGGAATTCTCCTGACTTACGTACTTTCTTCGCTGATAGCGTTCTACTGAAACATTCATAAATTTAAAAAGTTAAGGTTTAAGTAATAATTATTTTGTTTCTCTATGACATTACAAATATACGAAATATAAGAGGCGAAGTCAAGCATTATGCCATTTATTTCATTGTAAATATGAAATAAAATCGGAAAATATTAGAAACAATATTATGTAATATAATATTGTTTTGATTCTGTTTTTATTTTGCTTGTTTCAGTAATACTTCCAATGGTGGTGTATAGTCCGTAATTTTCGTTAGAGAAGGATTGTGGCTGAAGTATGCGTTCCCTGTCTCTCCATTGCGTTGTTTGGCTACGATGACTACCCCCAGTCCTTCGGTTGGATAACCGCTTTCCCGGTCGGTAGTGAGCCGTGCCAGTGCAGGGCGGTAGAGCAGCATCACTACATCCGCGTCTTGCTCAATGGCGCCGCTTTCGCGTAGATGGAATAGTTCCGGCCGGCCACCGGGACGGCCTTCCGACTCACGGTTTAGCTGGCAAAGCAATACGACGGGGACATTCAGTTCCTTGGCGAGCAATTTAGCCTTGCGGGTGGCTTGTGCCACTTCCTGTTCACGGTTGCGGTTCTTCTGTCCGGTGTTCATGTCGCAAAGTTGCAGGTAGTCGATGATGATCAGATCGCATGCACTTTTGCTTTTAAGGAGCCGTGCGCTGGAACGTACATGGTCCATACTGATCGATGTGCTGTCGTCTACGTGTATCGGTAGTCGTGCCAGTTCTGCGGCGGTGGTGTGCGCTTCCGCTACTTCGTGCGGGTTAGGGATGCCTGTGCGCCAGCGGTAAGGGTTGATGTCGCTGGCGGACAACAGCCAGCGGTCGGCAAGTCGTTCTCCTTGCATCTCAAGGCTGTAGACGGCGACGGCATGTCCCTGCATGGCAGCCTGCCGCGCCAGATGGAGGGCGAAGGCGGTCTTTCCGACCGAGGGGCGTGCGGCGACGGTGATGAGTTCTCCGTTTTGCAGTCCGGACGTCATGCGGTTCAGGTCCGTCAGGCCGGTGGGGATGCCGGTAATTCCGTTTACGCTTTTGGCGATACGCTGTTCGGCTTCTTCCATTGTGTCGGTCATCAGTGCGTCCATGTCGCGCATGTGGTCGTTGTGGCCGAATTCACCTTCCAGGCGGTCGAGCAGGTTGTGCGCATCTATCAGCGTATCGGCTATGTCCATTGTTTCGTCCAGGGAGCAGGCGAGGAGTTTGTTGAGTCCCAGTATCATTTCCCGCCGCAGGTATTTCTCGTGTACGATCTGCATGTGATATTCGATGTGTGCCGAGGTGGCTACTTTGCTGCTCAGTTGCGTGATACCGAATGCTCCGCCGGCTTCTTCGAGCTTGCCCCGGTGGGCAAGCTCTTCTTTTACGGTGAGGATGTCGATCTTCATTCCTGCCTGGTACATGGCCAGCAGGGCGGCGTAGATCACTTGGTGACGCATGCTGTAGAACATTTCCGGACGCAGCGTGTCGGCTACGAGCGGCATGGCTTCCTGTTCTATCAGGCAGGCGCCCAGTATGGCTTCTTCTATTTCCGGAGCCTGCGGAGAAACTCTGTTGTCAGTATTCATATTCATTCAGAAAGGCTTTATTGGATAAATAACTGCAGGCATGTAACGTGAATTTCATGTTTGTCTGATGATAATAATATTCTTCGATATGGTCGATGGCGAGTTGCTGTTCTTTTTCGCTCAGCTTTTTCCAGATACGCTGTGCCTTGGCGATGTTCTCTTTGGGGAGCTGCAGGATGTTGTGGTAGTCGTCCCAGAAGAGGCGGAACTTTTCGTTGCTGGCTTTTTGTGTGTTTTCTTTTTTCTCGCCGAGGAGTGTCGAGATATTTGTCCAGTTTTCGTAGTCGACTACTCGGATATGCAGGGCGGTGGTGTCGTTGTGAGGAATGATTTCGATGATTCCGTTTGTTTTCAGTTGTTGTATGAAGCGGTAGGTTCTGCTCGTTGGCCAGTGGAAAATGGCGCTCCAACTGCGGTAGCTGTGCAGGCTTTCACCTCTTTTGCACACGATGGTGCGTCTTTGATGGTCGGTGAGCTTTGTTTCCGAGTAGTTGACTTTTATAAGAAGCTTCAGAAAAGCTTCTATTTCTCCTTCATGTGGGCTGCAGTCTATAAGTTGCTCTTTCAGCAGAGCTTTTGGGATAATGATGTAGCCATATCCGATGGCTTGACAATCCATTTTTTGCATATGATATTCTGTTTTTAAATTTTGTCCAAAAGTAGGTTGATCGTTGCCGGAATCCTAAACGGATGTGCGTGTTTGGACGTGTTGGGATGTAATATTCCTTGTGTGGACGTAAATTGCTGTTTTTGACATGTGTTGTTTTTGTGTGGTACACGTTGGAGGAAGATCGTGAAACAGAGGCTTCGTTTGATGCGAACAGAGCTTCTGTTTATAGTAAACGAAGCCTCTGTTCGGTCATTTTGGAGCCTCTGTTTGGAGGGTGGAAAAAGGGCATTTTTGTGGAACGCACAGCGGAACACTCTGGAGAGTGAGGTAATCTTCTGACATTTAATGGAATATGTCTGTTGAGAAAAATCTTTTGAAACGCAGGGCGGAACCATAATAAGGGATAACTAATAAATTATATATTTAAAAATATATAGTTCGATTTTCGCTTTTTGGGCGTTCAAACTCGTTTGTTGTCCGACTCGTTTGCGTGGTTTTCCGACAGTGAAATGATGGGTGGTCCCCAGTGCGCCCAGATGATTTGCTGCATTTTCGGACTTAGCAAAGTCGTATGTTCGGTGTAGCTTGCAGCGGTGAGCTCTGCTTTGAGCTGCAAGTTGGCGTCTATCGTGTCGCGCATCCTTTTTCTAGCTGCATTGCAGTCCGAATGTCCTTGAAAGTATTCCGTAGCTAATTGGGTAAAATGTTTAAATCCCTTGATGATGTAATCTTTGGATACTTCTTTTTCTACTTTTATCATATTATTATATTTAGTTTGTATAAACCATTGTTTGTGGTTTATTTTCTGCAAAGTTATGAAAAATAAATTGATTGAATAGTATAAAATAATTTAGTTTTATTTTTTGTTTTTACATCTGTAAATTTATATGTATGTACCTGCTTAATTAAATTTGTAATTAGGGATATTTGTTGATTATAATAACTATTTATTTGTGGCGGAAATTTTATGAAAAAAAACATAGCGGTTTCTTTTTTTGTTGTTTTACTCTCAGACGCATGGCGAAATTTGTTGGTCGGATCATTCTGCTGATGAATGAGTATATGTCTGAAGGGTATTTTGGAGAGATGCTAAAATACCCTTATATTTATCGCGTAATTTATTTAATAGTGATTAAAATGTTAAAAGTAGTAGCATTTATGAAGCAAGTAGCCAAGGGACTACAGATGGAGGGAAACTTTGGTACTGCACACGTCTACCGTAGCAGTCTCAATGCCATCATTGCTTATCGTGGGAAAGGGGATTTTACATTTCATGAGGTAACCCCTGAGTGGTTAAAAGGCTTCGAGATTCACCTTCGTGGCCGTGGATGCAGTTGGAATACTGTATCTACTTATTTACGCACATTTCGTGCGGTCTATAATCGTGCGGTAGATTGTCGTGGGGCTGTTTATGTACCGCATCTGTTTCGTTCTGTATATACCGGCACGCGTGCGGACCGTAAGCGGGCGTTGTGTGATGAGGATATGCAGAAGGTTTTTGCCAAATTACCTTCGTCTCCTGCCGTGACTCCTGCTATGCGTCGTACGCAGGAACTATTTGTCCTGATGTTTCTTCTCCGTGGTCTGCCTTTTGTCGATCTTGCTTATTTGCGTAAAAGTGATTTGCACGACAATGTGATCACTTATCGCAGGCGGAAGACCGGTCGTCCCCTGTCAGTAACGTTGACTCGGGAAGCGATGGTCTTATTAAAGAGGTATATGAACCGTGACAGTTCTTCTCCTTATCTGTTCTCTCTTTTGGAGAGCCGTGAAGGGACGAAGGAGGCGTATCGTGAATACCAGTTGGCATTGCGCAGCTTCAATCAGCAACTGTTGTTGCTGGGGCAATTATTAGGGCTGGGCGACAGGCTGAGCTCATACACGGCACGCCATACGTGGGCAACAACAGCTTATTATTGCGAAATTCATCCGGGTATTATTTCCGAAGCAATGGGGCATTCGTCCATTACGGTAACGGAGACGTATTTGAAACCTTTTAGAAATAAGAAAATTGATGAAGCCAATCAACTGGTAACGGATTTTGTGAAACGGACAGTTACTGGATTAATAGCTTGATTATTAGTACTGTTACTTTGTAGGTAACGGAGCTGAATAGCGTTGCAAAGATGGATATATTTTGGAAAACATGCAAACAAAAATGATATTTTTTCTGATAAACAACTAAAAAAAGACAAATAACACAATAAAACAGCGGATTTCTTAGTATTAAACTTTTGTAGCTTTTAATTTTAGATAATAGATTTCCCTCCCCTCTGCCGCCTCTCAGAAGCAGGGGTAAAGATGTTTCAGCATTCAATAAATGATTTTTCAGTATTATCTACCCTTTCAGGGCAGGTACAAAGGTTTTCCTGTTACCTACAAAGTAACGGGTAAAAAGTATTGGGAGTAAGTTTCTTGTTCATCCCCCTGTGGAGTATGAACACAAGTAAAACAAAAAAGAAAAGGAGGTTATACTGAAAATGAATGGGGACAACACATGAGGATTTTAAATCAACAATGCGAGACTATATTTTTATTATTTAATTTATAAATTAAAAGTTTTTTTATTATGAACAAAAAGTTTTTAAGTGTGGTCGTGTTTGGAGCGCTGTTGGCGTCTTCTGCAGGCACATTTACGTCTTGTAAAGACTATGACGACGACATCGATGCGGTAAACGGCAGAATCGATGAACTCGCAAAAAGTCTTTCAGATTTGCAGGCCAAAGTTGGGTCTTTTGTAAAGTCTGTTACTTATGATCCGGCTACGGGAAAATTGACTGTGGTAGATGGAGAGAACAACAGTGTGTCTTATACTATCGGACAGAATTTGCCGACTTATTCAATTAGTGTGGATAAGGAAGGTAAAATTTCGCTGTTGAAAGACGGTGAAGTTGTTTCGTCCGGTACTATTACATTCCCGGATGCTCCTACAACTCCAACCATTCCTGACGCTTTTGACCCTTCTAAACTGACAGTGGATGCTGCGACAGGCAAAGTAATGTATGATGGTAAGGAAACTGGTGTAACTATACCTGGTGACGGAGTTCTTAGTATTGAAGATAAGAAAAACGCTGAAGGCGTTGTTATCGGCTATACTATTAAGTACAAAGATCAGGCTGTTACATTTGCTTTGAATGACGTATTGACTCTGAAAGGTCTTGTTTTCAAATCTGATTTGTTTGTAGACGGTATCGAAGCTATCGAATATCCTTATTTGGATTATACATATAAGGCAGGAAGCACTGCAGCTACTACTCAATGGGAAGATGAGCAAGCAGAGAAAGTTCTGTGTAAAGTAATTACTGATTCGAAAGAATGGAACTATACAGGTGGTACCGGAGCTCAATATAATCCGATTGAATATATTAATTATCACTTGAATCCGTCTAGTGCAAAAGTAAGTAAGGAAGATTTGTCTTTTGTATCCAGAGATGTTGAAGTGATTTCTTCTCGTGCTTCAGTGGCTCTTCCTGAAGTTGCTGACATGAAACCTGCTGATGAAGGTATCCTTCCGGTAGGACTCAGAGCAATAGGAAAAGACATCAAACAAGGAGGCGAAGGTTCTATCTTGGCTTTGCAGGCAATTGTTAAAGCAAAAAGTGATGCTCAGGCAGATACAACTGTAACATCTGATTACGCATTGCTTTATGCTTCTAAGGTTACTCCTCAGGCTATTGCATTTAATGATGCTACTTTAGCTGCTGAAGATTGCCAGGAATCTGCTAATCCGGACGAGTTGTTCAAGACTGTAGAAGGTGCTATCACACATGCTCCTACTTTGACAGTTGCTTATAATAGCTTTATTGATTTGAAGAATCTGTTGACAATTCACTATAATCGTGAAGGTCAGCCTGAAGCAACAAAAAATGATGGTACTCATAAAGTTTGGGCTTATGGAGATGAAGCTAAGTATGGTTTGAAGTATGACTTCGCGTTCATTCAATATACATCAGGTCAAAATGTAACTTCTGACAGTAAATATGCAGATGCAAACACTATTAAAGAAGGTGTACTTACTCCGCGTATTGTAAACTCTGCCGGTGAGACTCTTAACGAACAAGGTGTATCTTCTGTAGGAAAACGCCCGTTGGTTAGAGTACGTGTGACAGATGCGGATGGCCGCGTTGTCTTGGCTGGATTCATTAAGATTGAAATTGCAAAACAGGTTGATGATATCGTTACAAGTGTATTCGACAAAGGCACTCACAACTTTGGATGTGATGAGGCTGATGCTATCTTGACATGGTCTGAGATTTCTTATCAATTGCTTGAAAAAGCAGCTGTTCAGTCTAAGGATGAATTCGATGCTTTATATGAATTCGATGTAGATGATAGTGGTGTAGCCAAACAGTTTGCTAAATCAGCCGATGGTAAGTCATTCGTTCCGGCTGCGATTGCACAGGTTATTGGAACAGTGAAAGAAAAGGTGGATGAAACTGGTACAACAAATACAGTTCTTCACTGGACTTTGACTACTGCAGAACAGTCTGGTATTTATGAAATGGCAGGTCATACAGCTACTATTTATGTAAGATATGTCAGCAAGCTGAATACTACATCTCATGCTCCTATCTACATGCCTTTGCAGATAGCTGTCGCTAAACCTCAGGGAACTGTTGTTACTAAGTTGACTAACTACTGGTACAGTGACGGTGACGTTGCTAAGGATGGTCAGAATACTCGTCTGAATGTTCCTTATCCGCAAGATAACGGCAATACATTGAATTATGTAGTTGACTTGAACCAGGTATGGGAAAAGGGTATGCCTACATTTACTCCTCCTGCAAACTTTGCTTCTTATACTGATGTAATATTTGCAAATCAAAACGGCGCTGCCGGAGGTTATAAGTATTACTTCGACGCTGATCAGAATGTATTGACTGTTGATGGAACTAAGTATACATTGTCAGTAGATAATACTACAGCTGCTTGTATTACAGGCGGTTCATATAAAGCTACAGCTCAGAACATGATCGATCATGCTTTGAAAGTAGATGCAGGTGTATTCACTAATACGAAGTTGTATGCTAATGGAACTGTTGTTGCAACAATCGATCAGAACACCGGTAAGATTACTTATGAAAACAATGATACTTCTAAGAAGTTGTTGAATGCATATAGCCATAGTGCTGCTAAGCATTTTGCTAAGATCGGTATTTGTGCATACAGTCCTTGCAACATTGCAATGTCTTTGACGAACAATACATACAATGCATACTTCCTCCGTCCTATCGACGCAGTAGGTACAGATGGTGGAGAATTCGTTGATGCTCATGCTAATGGTTCTACTCTGGATATCGCTAAGTTGTTCAACTTCCAGGATTGGCGTAATGTTAAGTTCGTAGATGGAACTGACTATTCAAACAGCTGGTTGTATGCATTCTACGGATTGAATAAGGTAGAAGTGAAAATAGCAGATGCTACAACTACCTTAAGTGGTGGTAAGCTAGGAGAGACTTTATTGTCAAGCAAAACAGAGAAAATCGTATTGACTCAGACAGATAAAGATGGTAATAAAGTTACTTCTGCTACTTTAAATCTTTCTTCTTATAATACTGAAGCAAGTGGTACTCAAGCTACATATGATGCAATTGTTGCAGCTATGGGTAAGATCAAGTATGTAAACAACGGTAACAACGTTCAAACATTTGAACTGCGCATCCCGGTTGAGTTCACCTATACTTGGGGTACTGTGAAGACTACAGTAGATTGTACAGTTAAGAGTACAATGGGTAACTAATAGTAAAGGTTTCATTACTAAACACTGATAAGGAGGGTGCGCCGATCATTGGTGCACCCTCCTTCACAATAAGAATTGAAGGCGGAATGAAAAAGAAAGATCTGTTATATATATGTGTGTTGGTTGCCGTTTCTTGTTTCTTGTTCTCATGCGGAGAAAAAAAGAAGCAGCTCACTCCCAAAGAAGAATTCTTAATGGGGTTGACAGCTGAAGATACGGTGCAAGTACTTACCATATCACGCAGTTGCATGGATACATTGAAAGCCGGAAATATAGATGAAGCGCTGAAGATGCTTTTTATCTTGCGCGATGGAAAAGCGATACCTCTTCCCGCTGAGAAGGAACAACAACTGAGGAAAAAATTCAAGTATTTTCCTGTTGTAGATTATAAATTGGATTATTATTCTTTTTCAAGTACGGATAATAACGATGTGAAGTTTCAGATAGAGTTTTTCAAGCACACTAGTTCGGATGATCATACGCCAAATACAATTGGATTTATGTTTAATCCGGTGAAAATAGACGGAGTTTGGTATCTTGCCGTTAAAGAGGCTACCAAGGAAGCTACTGATAAGTAGTAGATGAATGGTGACGAGTACTGTTATCATTGTTTTTTAGACTTTTAAACAGGTTTTGATTATGAATATAAAAAAAATATTAGTTGCTGTATATGCGTTGAGTACTACAATAGCATTTGCGCAGGAGCAACGTATCAAAGAAGAAAGTAAAACGATATTTAAACCTCATTGGTTTATTCAAGCACAAATAGGAGCTGCACATACTGTAGGTGAAGGAGAATTTACTGATCTTATTTCTCCGGCAGCTGCTCTTAATGTCGGTTACAAGTTTGCTCCCGCATTCGGCGCACGTGTCGGTGTAAGTGGCTGGCAGGCAAAGGGGGGATGGGTCAATCCACGTCAGAACTATCAGTATAAATACCTGCAAGGGAATGTAGACATCATGGCGGATCTCAGTACTTTGTTCTGTGGCTTCCATCCGAAGCGTGTGTTCAACGGCTATCTTTTTGGTGGAGTAGGACTGAACCGTGGTTTTGACAATGACGAAGCAAATGCGCTCGATACCCGTACTTATGAGATGGAATATCTCTGGCAGGAAGGTAAGTTCCTCGTTGCCGGACGTTTCGGCCTTGGTTGCGACTTTCGCCTAAACGACCGCCTGTCTATCAATATCGAAGCGAATGCCAACGCCTTGTCTGATAAGTTCAACTCCAAGAAGGCCGGTAACTGTGACTGGCAACTGAATGCCCTTGTCGGTGTAAGTATCAGACTGGGTAAAAGCTACACTAAAACCGCCCCGGTCTATTACGAACCGGAACCGGTAGTGACGGAACAACCCAAACCGGCTCCTGTAGTAGAACAACCGCAACCCAAAAAGGAAGTGGTGATTGAACCGTTGAAGCAGAATATCTTCTTTGCCTTAAACTCTGCAAAGATTCAGGACGATCAGCAAGCCAAGATTAGTTCTTTAGTAGAATATCTGGAGAAACATTCTGCCGCCAAGGTAAGTGTGACAGGATATGCTGATAAGGAAACCGGTAACCCGAATATCAATATGACTTTGTCGGAAAAACGTGCAAAGAATGTGATTGAGATGTTGAAAGCTAAAGGAGTGGTAGCTGATAGAATTGTTATTGGTTATAAGGGAGATACGGTGCAGCCTTATCAGAAACCTGAAGAAAACCGTGTATGTATCTGTATAGCGGAATAATATTTGTGATTATAACTCTCTTTTCTTAAAAAAGATATTCCCTATTCTCATGTGAGGTGTTTTTTCCCACATTTTTCGTATTCGTACGAGAATCCTCACATGAGATGAATAGGAAGTGCGGGCTTGTGAAAGTCTGTGTTTCCACAATAGACCCCTTTCTTCACTTGAATGTGAAGAAATTGTATCAGGGGGTAACAGTATAAGATTATACTTGTGAAAGTGTACCTTATTCTGCCCCAAGGAGGATGCCTGCCCTTTTTTCCCTGGAGGCATCCTCTTTTGTTTTTTTGTATCTGAAGGTACGTGTATCAAAAGTTAAAAGTAACTAAACTCTCCTCCTTCAGGAAGGAGGAGTACCCGTAGGGGGAGGTGGTAGGTGAATATATAAGCTATTGATCTTCAGCTGTGAAGTACACCTACCACCCCGGCTTTCAGCCACCCCTCCTTCCTGAAGGAGGGAAATTTAGTTACTTTTGACACACCTTCTTTTTGTTATTATACAGATCGAACATTGATTAACATACTGTCCATACAGCTCTAAAATCAATGAATATATGTGTATTGGGTGGCTTCGGTTACGAAAATACTCTTATATTTATCGCGTAATTTATTTAATAGTGATTAAAATGTTAAAAGTAGTAGCATTTATGAAGCAAGTAGCCAAGGGACTACAGATGGGGGGAAACTTTGGTACTGCGCACGTTTATCGTAGCAGTCTCAATGCCATCATTGCTTATCGTGGGAAAGGGGATTTTACGTTCAATGAAGTAACCCCAGAGTGGATAAAAGGCTTCGAGATTCACCTTCGTGGCCGGGGATGTAGCTGGAACACTGTTTCCACCTATTTACGCACATTTCGTGCGGTCTATAATCGTGCGGTAGATTGTCGTGGGGCTGTTTATGTACCGCATTTGTTTCGTTCTGTATATACCGGCACCCGTGCGGACCGTAAGCGTGCATTGGATACCGAAGACATACAGAAAGTATTCACCAAATTGCCGCAGTCGTCCGCTGTGACATCTGACATGCGTCGTACGCAGGAATTGTTCGTTTTGATGTTTCTGCTTCGTGGTCTGCCTTTTGTCGATCTTGCTTATTTGCGTAAAAGTGATTTGCACGACAATGTGATTACTTACCGCAGGCGGAAGACCGGGCGTCCTTTGTCAGTGACTTTAACTCCGGAAGCGATGGCTATATTAAAGAGGTATATGAATCGTGATACGTCATCTCCTTATTTATTTCCGTTATTAAATAGTCGAGAAGGGACGAAGGAGGCTTATCATGAATACCAGTTGGCACTCCGCAAATTCAATAGACAACTGATGTTGCTAGGTGAAATGTTAGGACTGGGGGATAAACTTAGTTCGTATACTGCCCGCCATACATGGGCAACGACAGCTTACTATTGTGAAATTCACCCGGGCGTTATTTCTGAAGCTATGGGACACTCTTCGATCACAGTGACCGAGACGTATCTCAAACCTTTCCGGAATAAGAAAATAGATGAAGCCAATAAAAAGGTGGTGGATTTTATAAAGCGCTCAATTCCAATAGCAATGTGTTGAATTTAAGCCTGTTACTTCATAGGTAACGGAGCTAAACAGCGTTGCAAAGATGGAGATATTTTGGAAAACATGCAAACAAAAAAGATATTTTTTCTGATAAACTACTAAAAAAAGAGAAATAACACGATAAAACGGCGGATTTCTTTTTATTAGACCTTTATAACCTTCTAATTATATTCAAAGATTTCCCTCCCCTCTGCCTCCTCTTTGAAGCAGGGGTAAATAAGTTTCATTACTAAATCATACAGTTTTTCATAAAGAAGGCTTCACGAGAGCCAGGACAAAGGTTTGCCCGTTACCTATGAAGTAACGGGCAAAAAGTATTGGGAGTAAGTTTCTTGTTCATCCTCTATGGAGCATGGACACAGGTAAAACAAAAAAAGAAAAGGAGGTTACACTAAAAATGAATGGGGACAACACATGGGATTATTGAATCGACATCGAGAGATTATATTTTTATTATTTAATTTATAAATTAAAAGTTTTTTTATTATGAACAAAAAGTTTTTAAATGCAGTCCTGTTTGGAGCGTTATTAGCGTCTTCGACGGGCACATTTACATCTTGTAAAGACTACGATGACGACATCAATGGTCTGAGCGAACGTGTGGATGCAGTCGAAAAAACATTAGCTGACTTGAATACCAAGTTCGGAGCATTGGCTTATGTGAAATCGGTATCCTTTGCTAATGGTGTATTGACAGTAACAGATCAATCGGGGACTCCTACTACTTATACGATCCCTGATAACGATACGAATACTACGTACACTTTGGATGTATCTCAGGATGGTAATAAAGCTACTATTACTTTGACCGATGACAAAGGTAATAAACAGACTAAGACTATTACTTTTACAGATACTGACACTGATACCAAGTTTGATGCTACCAAATTGACTGTTGGTGAAGATGGCGTTGTAAAATATGACGGTGTTGCTACCGGGGTTACAATACCTAAGCAAGGTACGCTGACTATCACAGAAATGACTACAGATGGCGTAACTTATGGCTGGGCTATTAAATATGGTAATGCAGAACCTGTTAATTTGATGATCTGTGATGTGTTGCCTATTACAAGCTTTGGCTTCGAACCGGATGCTTATCTGGGAGGCGTTCCTTCAATGAAGGCTTTGAAAGTCGTTTACAAAGCTTGGGGTGAAACCACTAGCTGTAATCCGGCTACTGCTACTGGTGAAGTATGGGAAAAAGCTACTACAAATTCTTATGTTCGTCCGGTTATTGCGGGTACTTATTATCTGAATCCGTCAAGTGCAACTAAAGAACAGATTAAGAAGATCACTGTACTTTCTGCAGATAAAGAGTATATTAATAAAACTAGAGCAGCTGCTTCTAATCCGGAAGTTGAAAGCTATGAAGTAAAAGACGGTGTTTTGACTGTTTACTTCAAGGCTACTACTGAGTTGATTGAAGCTATCTCAAGTTCTAAGATTACTGTTTTGGCTATCCGTGTAGAAACAGAAGCTGGTAATACAATTACTGATGAGTATAGAGCTATCTACGCAACAGATTATGAAAACGTGATTTTGGGTGACAAGGCTAAAAAAGCTGCAGCTGCTGCACAACATCACTTGTATGGAACAACTTCTGGTAAGGCAGATGATGCTATCAAGGCTGACGCAGACTATGAAGTTGCTTATAACTCAACTACCGGTATCGATCTTGCTGACAAAGTCATTACTTGTTATGATGACGTGGCTGCTAATAAAACAGATTTGACTATGTCTGCTGCGGAACTGGCAAAATTAGGCTTGAAGTATGATTTCCATTTGTGTGCTTATATTGATGGTACTAATCAGACTAACCAAAGTGATTTCGCTAGATTGACAGGTTCGGTTTTGTATCCGAAATTGTTTAATGAAACAGCTACTCCGTATGCTGCCGTAGGTCGTCAGCCATTGGTACGTGTTCAGCTGTTGGATACGAAAGCTAATAATAAAGTGGTCAGCACAGGTTGGATTAAAGTGATGATCACTAAAGATAAGGCTCCTGCTATTGACGCTCCGTTCACATTTGATCCATTCACTAACCAATGTGATGATAAAGTATTCGCATTGACAGTTGAACAAATGAACGTGAAGGTTTATAACAAGTTGGGTATGGACTATAAGATGTTCAAGACTATCTATGAAGCTGCCAATCCGTTGTATACCGGCGATGGTGTGGTTACTGAGGTTGCCGATGCTGGAGAAGTTACACAAACTGACTTGTTGAAGTGGACTATTTCTCAGGCCGATATGAAGTTAGCTTTGGCGAAGACTTCTGATGTTGGCTCATTGAAGGCTGTTGTAACTTACAAACCGAAAGCTGGTTATGAAGATTCTTACAGCGATGTAACTATCACATTGTCTACTAAGGTTAATGCAATTGCCGCTGTTACAATTCCTGCTTCTAATAAGATCGCTGAATACTGGGATGCTAATAAGACTTACGTTCGTCTGAATGTAGTTGTTCCGGGTACTCTGACTGATGACTGTGCATTTGCAGTTGATTTGGATAACACATTTGAAGGAAACAAACCTATTATCACAGGTGCTACTGCTTACAAGTATATTTTTGCATCTAAGAACGTAAATCGTAAAGAGAAAGGTTTGAGCGGTACTGAATATACATTATCAGTTAGTGATGATGGCTTGACATTGAAAGCTACTGCCGGTGCTGCGACTCAAAATGTAGCAGTGATTGATGCTGATGGTGTAGTCACTTATCAAAATACAGACTTTGCAAAAGACCTGTTGAATATTGCAAGTCACAACTCAGTTCCATCTGCCGGATTCTATGCTTGGATTAACATTAAAGCAACTACCGGTGAATGTGCATTAGAGTTGCCTATCACTAACGGTGAATATATGGCTTACTTCTTGCGTCCGATTGATGTAATTGCCGGTGAAGGTAAGTTCCAAGATGCTGTTGATAATGGTTCTACAGTTAATATGCTCGACCTGTTGAGCTTCTCTGATTGGAGAAACCAAGCATTCAGCACAACAGTAAAAGCTAACTACTTCGGTTATTATGGAATCGAGCTAATTACAGTTGATATACCTAATATTACTACTGACTTGAATGGTAACGATATCAATTCTAAGAAGTTGTCTGAGGTTACTTCACAACTGGTAATTACTCAAACTGGTACTACGGTTAATCCTATTCCTGCAGCTCCTGCTAAGGATACTTATGGTACCGTTACATATACAAACAATGGTAACGCTGTCGGTGCATTCAACTTGAGATTACCTGTTACTGTCACTTACAAGTGGGGTACAGTTAAGTCTTATGTGATTATCCCGGTTGAAAAGACATTAGGTAACTAATTCTTTTTGAACTTAAATATAATGAAGCGCTTCTCTCTAATGAGAGGCGCTTTATGTTTAATGTAAATTAATCAATTATGAGCATTAGAAGAAAACTGTTGATAGGTATAATGGCTATCAGTGTATTGCCAATTTCCGCCCAGGAACAGCGTATCAAGGAACCTGAAAAGATTTCTTTCAAACCTCATTGGTTCATTCAAGCACAAATAGGAGCAGCCCATACCGTAGGTGAAGCAAAATTCACTGATCTTATTTCTCCGGCAGCAGCTCTTAATGTCGGTTATAAGTTTGCTCCCGCATTCGGCGCACGTGTTGGTGTAAGTGGCTGGCAGGCAAAGGGGGGATGGGTGAATCCGCAACAGACCTACCAATATAAATATCTGCAAGGAAATGTAGACATCATGGCGGATCTCAGTACTTTGTTCTGTGGTTTCAATCCGAAGCGTGTGTTCAATGGCTATCTTTTTGCCGGAGCAGGGCTGAACCGTGGTTTTGACAATGACGAAGCAAATGCGCTCGATACTCGTACTTATGAGATGGAATATCTCTGGCAGGAAGGTAAGTTCCTCGTTGCCGGACGTTTCGGCCTTGGTTGCGACTTTCGCCTAAACGACCGCCTGTCTATCAATATCGAAGCGAATGCCAACGCCTTGTCTGATAAGTTCAACTCCAAGAAGGCCGGTAACTGTGACTGGCAACTGAATGCCCTTGTCGGTGTAAGTATCAGACTGGGTAAAAGCTACACTAAAACCGCCCCGGTCTATTACGAACCGGAACCGGTAGTGACGGAACAACCCAAACCGGCTCCTGTAGTAGAACAACCGCAACCCAAAAAGGAAGTGGTGATTGAACCGTTGAAGCAGAATATTTTCTTTGCCATAAACTCTGCAAAGATTCAGGACGATCAGCAAGCCAAGATTGCTTCTCTGGTAGAATATTTAGAGAAGAATGCTACTGCTAAAGTGAGCGTGACAGGATATGCAGACAAAGGAACTGGTAATGCCAGAATCAACAGCAAATTATCGGAAAAACGTGCGAATAATGTAGTGGAAGCTTTGAAAGCAAAAGGTATTGCTGCCGATAGAATTACAGTTGCTTATAAAGGTGATACTGTTCAGCCATATAATACTCCTGAAGAAAATCGGGTAAGTATCTGTATTGCTGAGTAAATATGGCACACAAAGGCTATTAAGAATTTAAAATTTCCCTATTTCTCATGAGAGAGTTTTCCCCACTTCTTTATATATATCATTTATATAAGGTGTTCTCTCTGAGAATCTTAAGAGGTCCGTACTTGTGAAAGTCCGTACTTCTGCAATAATAACCCTTTCTTCACTTAAATGTGAAGATTACATTGGGGAATAGTTGGAAAGGTGGTGCTTGCGAAAGTACTCCTTTCTCTTACCTATTTCCTGTTGGAGGATGTCTCCCTTTTTCCCACGGACATCCTCTTTTATACAAAAAGGCGACTCATACTGAATGGGCCGCCTTTTCTGTTATTTAATCTCGATTTCCTCCTTCATATCGATTTCCTCTCCATGTGTATCGTAGAACACATATTGCAGGAAAGCGAGTTTCTGACTTGGAATGATCTTGATACCGAATCCGTATTTCATCTGCCACTTCCGTCTGAGGGAAACGAGTCCCTGATTGATGAAGGCGGCGACATACGGATGGACGTGTAACGAGAATTTCTTTACCTTCAGTTTGTTGACCAGATAATCAATTTTACTCTCTAAAGTGTCCGTAAAGAGAATGGACGATTTGATAGTACCTTTTCCGAAGCAGGTAGGGCAGATTTCGGTCGTGTTGACGTCCATTGCCGGACGCACGCGTTGGCGTGTAATCTGCATCAGCCCGAATTTGCTGAGCGGCAGAATATTATGCCGTGCCCTGTCTTTCTGCATATTGGCACACATTCGTT